>Ga0335072_10000563_pt1 | contig 69948 bp, 55 predicted proteins | sample Lox_Sample_21_FD_206725 | JGI IMG/M metagenome (GOLD analysis project Ga0335072, IMG submission 206725) | Soil microbial communities from Loxahatchee National Wildlife Refuge, Florida, United States - Lox_Sample_2.1 | ecosystem: Environmental > Terrestrial > Soil > Wetlands | place: USA...
CTGGCCGCAGGCGTTATTGCGCTCCTGATTCTGCAATATCTGCTCGGATTTGCCGATGTCGCTCTGCTCGCTCCCACCTGGATGCAGATTATCCATCTGCTTGGCGCGGACATGCTGTGGATCGCGCTGGTGGTTTTGACGGCACGCTTGTGCGTTGTTCCGATCGGCTGCACGGAAAGTCTCTGCCGCGCTTAGTCTGCACAAATATTCAGGCCTTCTTCAACCCGCCAAGAGATTCTACTTTCGGTGTCTTGTTGCCTTCTTCGAAGGTGTAAAGCTTGTTTACGTCCAGATTCCGGAAGACATCGACCTGCCCCGACGGCCAGTGAATCTCTACCAGATCGACACTCTTTGCCTGATCGAGCCCGAAATGCAACCGCAAATCGCTCTGCGAATAGTAGCTGCCGCCGCTGCGCACTTCATCGATTTGTTGCAATGGCTGTTGCGAATTCGGAGTCGTGCGGGCGACGACTTTTATACGCGCGCCGATGCCGGTGCGGTTGGACTTTGTGCCGATGGTCTTGACCTTGATCCAGTTGCGCTTCCACTGTGAATCGCAGCGCAAGAGCTGAGGGAGGGAATTGACGCAATTGACCACGATGTCCAGATCACCGTCGTTGTCGTAGTCTCCGAAGGCGCATCCGCGCGCGGCCACGGCGGCGGTGATGCCGGGGCCACCTTTCTCCGTTACGTCCTCGAATCGTCCATTGTGCAGGTTGCGATAGAGATATTTGTGCTCGGCGTAAGGGGCTTCGGTCTTGGAGCTGCTTACTTCGGGATAGACATGACCGTTCGACACGAGAATGTCGAGCCATCCATCGTTGTCCATATCGAAGAAGCCAACGCCCCACCCCAGATAGCGCGTATTGACGCCCAGCCCGGAGAGATAGGTCTGGTCTTCAAAGGTTCCGTCGCCCTGGTTTGCGTAGAGGGAATCCGTGTCGCCGGCAAAGTTGGTCTTCAGGAGATCGAGATTGCCGTCACGGTTGTAATCGCCGACCGAAACGCCCATTCCGGCCTGCGGCTTTCCGTCGGGAGAGAACGCTACGCCTGCTTCAATCGCAACATCTTTGAAGGTGCCGTCCTTCTGGTTCTGGTAAAGTGTGGCGGCGGTGGAATCGTTGGCAACATAAATATCCGGCCAGCCGTCGTTGTCGAAATCGGCTACAGCGACACTGAGCCCGTAGTTGCCGACGGTGTCCCACATGCCTGCTTTTTCTGAAACATCGGTGAACGTACCGTTGCCGTTGTTGTGGTACAGAATGTTCTTGCCGCCGGGCAGCCCCGGCGGACCACATGCAACGAGAATGCTTTTGTAGGTGCATGGGCCGGACTCCGGCGTGGGTGCGGTCTTCAGATCGAAATCGATGTAGTTTGCGATAAACAGATCGAGATGCCCATCGCGATCATAGTCGAGAAATGCGCATCCGGAGTTCCAGCGCAGCTTCGGTTGCAGAAGCCCCGCTTTTGCCGTGACGTCAGTCAATGTGCCGTCGCCATTGTTGTGAAAGAGCGCATTCTGGCCGTAGTAGCTGACGAAGAGATCGTCGTGACCGTCGTTGTTGTAATCGCCTACGCAGCAGCCCTGTCCCCAACCGCTGCGTGCGAGGCCTGCTTTGGCTGTCACATCGGTAAAGGTGCCGTCGCGATTGTTTCTGAAGAGATGGCATGTCGGTTCCTGGCCTTTGGCGAAGCCTTCCAGCCGCCATCCGTTTACGAGGAAGATATCGATCCAGCCGTCCTGGTCGTAGTCGTAGAAGGCGACACCGCAACCGGTGGTCTCGAGCAGATACTTGTTCTTTCCTTCGCCTCCATAAATCGTTTTTGCGTTCAAGCCCGATTGCGTGGCGACATCGACGAACTGCAGACCCAGCGGCGTGCCTTCAATCGGTGAATGAGGCCCTGGAGGCGGCGGCATCGGCTTTGCTTCATACGAGCGTTCCGCGCCCATCTGGTTCTGTTGCTGGGCCGCCGCAAGTATGGCGCGCTTCCAGGGCGGCGTGGCCATCAGCAGGAGATCGGAAAAAGGCAGAACAAGCGCAGTACGGCTGAGCGATTCAAGAAACCGGCGTCGATTCATCTGGACGATTGCATTGTACGATTTCGATGCGGCGACCGTACACCACGTCAGGGGTGGCTGGATGTAAGTGCGGCAGCTTTGGCGCGCTCTGCTGCAGCGTCCGCGACGCGTCCTTGCCGCTCGTAGGCAGCGGCCAGCTGGGTGTGTGCTTCAGCATAGGTTGGATCGCTGTTGATGGCGTCCTGATAGCGGTCGATGGCGTCGGCGATCTGTCCCTTCTGCAGCAGAAGATTGCCGGTGTTGGTGGCGAACGTGGCGCGCTGCCGGTTGACCGCAACGCGAGTCAGATCAGCGGCGATTTTGCGCTCTGCTGCAGCTTCCTGCTTCTTGCCCTGCTCCTGCAGCACACCGGCGAGGGTGATGTGCGTGCCTGGCTGGTTTGGCAGCATGTCAATCGCTTTGCGCAGCGCTGCCGCGGCTTGATCGTATTTCCCCTGCTGCTTATAGACGCTGCCGAGTATGGCCCAGCCGTCGCCGTTGTCGGGACGGCGCTGAAGAGCTGTCCGCAATTGCGCGGCGGCGTCGTCGAAACGGCCCTGCTGCATGTAGAGAATGCCCAGCGTGTACGGAGGATCGGGCGATGTTTCATCCAGTTTCGCTGCAGATTCAAGCTCGGTGATCGCGTGCGGCAAGTCGTCCTTCAGCTTGAATGCCAGGCCGAGATTGTAGTGCAGCTGCGGACTCTCAGGCGCGAGCGCGAGGCCGGCGTGAAATTCGCGGATGGCGTCGTCGATATCGCTTTGCTGCAAATAAGCGACTCCCAGGTCCTGATGCGTCGTCGCGTCATTCGGATTGATGGCCAGAGACCGCTGGTAATCTGAGACCGCTTCCTTTGCCTTGCCGGTCTGCACCAGCGCCAGGCCGAGGTTCGTGAGAGCGGTAACATTCTGCGGCTGCGCGACAAGGACTTTCTCAAACAGCGGGATTGCTTCCTGCTCTTTTCCGCTGCGCTGCAGCGCCATGGCCAGCTGATCGGCTGCGTCGATCAGTGTTGGATCGAGGACCATCGCCTGCTGGAAGTGCGGGATCGCATTTTGGTCCTGGTTGAGGGAAGAAAACGTCTTGCCTAGTTCGAGCTGCGCAACAGCATTGTGCGGGTCGTTCTGCGCGGCGATCTGGAGTTCCTCCAGCGCGGCCGGCATCTGTTGCTCGGCTTCGAGGACGACTCCCAGATGCAGGTGTGCTGAGGCAAGCAGCGGATCAAGTTGCAGTGCCTGCTCGAAGGCGCGCTGCGCCTCGGGCCAGTTCTGCATCTGCGCGTAAAGCGATCCCAGCTGGTCGTATAGGGGACCGCTTTGCGGCGCGGCGGCGATGGCGGCCTGCGTGTTGCGTATGGCTGCGGGAAGCTGCTGGGTGGCGGCCAGCGCGCGGGCGTAAGCAGCCAGTAGATCCGGGGAAAGAGGCTGTGACGCGTCGCTGTCCAGGCCTTCAAAGATGGGCAGCGCCTTTTGATATGCTCCCGTTTCGGTATAGGCCAGAGCAAGATTTTCCTGCGCATTTCGATCGTCGGGCTTGATCTTCGTGGCAGTTTCCAACTCAGCGATCGCGTTCGGATAGTCTCGTAACTTGTAGAGCACCGCACCGAGAGCGCTGTGGCCTTCTTCTACCTGGGGCGCCAGTTGTACGGCGCGTTGAAACTGCTGGCGCGCGGCGGCCAGGTCGCCATTGGAGGCGGCTGCATATCCGGCATGAAATGCAGCGTCCGCCTGTTGCAGATTCGTCTCGCTTGCGGGAGTATTCTGCGCCGTTAGTACGGCAGAGGAGGCAAGCAGCAGAACGCAGTGAAGAAGGCGTAACCGTAATGGCATGGATTGTGGCTTAGTGGGGCGTTTCCATTCTAGAAGGATTCGAAGACTGGAGCTGCTCCGCTGCATGAAACTCGCGGTCTGCGTCTTCACGGCGGCCTTCGGTGCGGTAGACCTGCCCGAGAAGGAAGTGCGTCATATAGTTGCCGGGGTCCATTTGCCGCGCGCGCTCCAGGTACATGCCGGCCATCACCGGATTCTGCTGGTTCAGCATCAGTTTGCCCAGCAGGATATATGGCCCGGTCGCATTCGGTTCCAGCAGCACGGCGCGATCGAGCGCATGCTGGGCTTCAGGATATTGCCGGTTGCGCAGATATGCATCGCCCAGCCGGTTATAGAGTTCTCCGTTCAGTGGATTTAGCTGTTCTTCCTTTTCAAATTCCGCAATCGCAGCGGCCGTGTCGCCCGTGGCGAGCGCTATTTCTCCCAGAAGCTGATGCGCCAGCGGCAGGCTGGCGTTCAACTGCAGCGCCCTGGTTGCTGCCGCGTGGGCCGCGGGAACATTCTCCTGATGAAAAAACATGCGGGCGGCGAGCAGATACGCGGGCGCGGAATCGGGCGCGAAGCCGTACTGGGAAGCAAATGCGCGGCGGGCGTCGTCAAAGCGTCCCACCTGCATGTAGGACACTCCGAGCACATAGTTGGGATCGATGTTTGCATTTGGGACCGAGGCGCGCGCCTCTTCGAGCAGCGGGATGGCATCGGCGGCTTTGCCCATGCGGAACAGCGTTACCCCGCGCATCTGCATGGCTTCCAGGTCCTTCGGGTCCTGGGCGAGAGCTTTGGCGAATGCGGAGTCTGCTTCGGCAAACTTGTTCTGCTGATAGTAGATGAAACCGCGCAGGCGCTCGACGCCGGCTGGCTCGGGCGATTGTTGCCGGAGCGCATTCAGCTCGTCGAGGGACTGATCAAGCTTGCCCTGGGAAAGGAGCTGTTGAGCCTGGGCCAACGAGGGACTGACCTGAGACGAGGCGGCCGGAGTCGAAATTGCGCCTACGGAAGATTGCTGCGCCGGTGAAGCCCATGAGAGGAGCACTGGGGCCCAGAAGAAAGCGCACAAAAGAGGACATCTGCGCATAGTGATGGACGAAGTGTATCGCAAAAAAGAAATGAGGGGAGCGTTTGCTCCCCTCATTGGGTTTACTCAGACTAGGCTAGAAGTCCACGCGGAAACTGAATTGCAGTTGGCGCGGGTTGGTGTAGCCATTGATAAACGGACCCGAGCTGATGGTTCCGTTGCCGCCGTCAATGTTGGTCTGGCCCGGATTGCCGGCATTGATGTGGTTGAAAACGTTGTAAGCGTCGAAGCGGAACTGGAAGTTGACGCTTTCATAAATTGGGAAGGTTTTTTGCAGTGACATGTCTGCGGTGAAGACATGCGGACCATAGACACTGTCGCGTCCAGCGGAGCCGATGTTGTCAAGTGCCGGAGCAGTGAAGCCTTGGAACGACTGCTGAGTCAATGAAGTTGTTGTTCCAACAAAATACAGGCGCTGGTGGGTCGCGGGGTTGAAGCTGCCAAGGCTGGTCTTCAGGTAGCTGCCACTTCCGTTTGGATAGCAGGGAGCACTTCCCGGGACAGCAGTACTGCACTCCGCGTAGCCGAGAGTGAAGGGCAGGCCGGTGGCCCAGTTCATCACCGGGCTTATCTGCCACCCACCTATGACTTCGTCAGCCCACCTTGGAACGTTGGTGGCATACATACCTTTCTTGCCAAACGGCAGTTCCCAGACGCCGTAACCAACGATCTGGTTCTCACGGATCGCTTCGTCGCGTCCATAGACCGCCGCCTTGTCCCATGATGAGTAACCACCGTTATAGTTGAAGCCGCGTTGCCAGGCATAATTCACGTTGAAGGAGAGTCCTTTGGTGAATTGCTTGGTCATCGTGGCCTGCAAGGCGTTGTAGTGGGTGTCCAAGTTATCCGATAGATAGGTGATGGCTGAGGTCCATCCGCACATGCCCGGAACAATCCCCGGCTCGCCAATTGGAGTGGCATAGTTGGGGTCCTGGCAGGCAGGTAGTGTGCCTCCATAGTAGCGCTGCAGAAGATTTGTGTTGGAAACCCCGCCATCTGCAGCAACGCCATTCCCATCGGTGGGGTTGTTGGTGCTACCAGCCGACGGGTCGTAGTGTAGCGTGCGCCCTTCAACGCTGAGAGCAGCAGGAAGGAAAATACCCGCCTCGTTGGGGTTTGTATTGTTGTTGTCTCCACCACCTAACGTATGCGTGCCTTTATTGCCTACATACGCCATTGTGACTGACAGAGTTGGAGTAATGGAATGCTGAATGCTGAGATTCCATGCATCGAGCGTAGGCAGCCGCAGGCCGTCAGGACGAGCCCTGGTGTTAACTGAATAACCGGGGTTTGGCAGCAGTCCATTTGCAGGTACGGTTGGGAATACGTTCGCCGGCGGACCTGAGGCCAACGTGAATGCGGCGGCAGTGGGAACTGAATTGACGACCGACTGGTCTGCCAGAACTGGAACGTTCTGTGTCACCGTGTGTCCGAAGATGGAACCGAAGACGCCGATATCGAAGCTGCGGCCGTAACCGGCCCTTACCACTGTCTGAGGATCTACCTGGTAAGCGATGCCGAAACGCGGGTTCCATGCATTAGAAGGAAGGCTCCAGTTCATGTTGGAGCCGATATTGCCATATCCAGCAACCCGGATATAACCGTCGTCCAGGTTCATCAGAGCACCATTTCCTTTGCCGTTTACTGCCTCGGGGAAATAGAACTCGTAACGTACGCCGTAGTTGATAGTGAGCTTCGGTGTCGGGTGCCAGGTGTCCTGCGCGTAGAAGAACACGCGCTTCTGGAATTCCTTGGCATTGGTGGAGCTGCTGACATATCGATTAAAGGTCGTGACATCACCGAGCAGGAACGTGGCAAAACCAAGCCCGCCCGAGCCGCTGCCGTTTGAAGTTGGCCCTGGTCCAATATTGAGTTGACCGACGCGGCTGGTATCGCTGGGCACGCGGAGGTTGCGCGCATAGCGAAGGTCAGCGCCGAACTTGACCGAGTGGTTGCCGAAAATCTTGGTCCAGTTGTTGACGATCTGGTACTGGTCTTCTTTTTCTATCAGGGGGCAGTTGCAGCGGTTCATATTGAGGCCGCTACCGTATTGTGAGCCCATATCGGTGCCATTGTTCGGGCCGTTGTTTCCCGTGACCGTCAGATCGGCAATGTCGAAGTAGGGAGCGCCACTGGTGTCAGAAGTCCCGAGGTTCATGCCAGGAATCCCAAGCTGAGTTGCAAGGTCAGTTCCTGCGTTGTACATGTTATCGACGATGTTGTAGCGGTAATAACCGATACGGAAGTCGGTAAGCAGCGAGGCGTTGAGGGCCATGTCCGCACCTGCCGCCAGACTGTCATCCGCTCCCTTGGAATTGCCGCCATAGCCGTTGATGCCGAAACCCGCACCGCCTGCAGGCCCGAAAATCGTTGTTCCGGACAAGGTGTCCGTGAACCGGCTGAAACGTTCGAATACGTGGGTTGTTTGAGTTGCCTGCCAGTCTACGCGTTCATCCCACTGATTGTTATTGAAGAGGCCAGTGCCGCTTGCAGCATAGTTGTTGGACAGGCCGGCTATACCGGTTGTATTAGGTGCATACGGCTGCAGAAGCTTGAGAAGATTCAGCGCCTGCGGCGAAAGATCGGCTGCGGGAATCACGTTGCCGGGGAAGGGAACCGGTGTTCCGCTTGAGTTGTTGTAGATGAGCTGAGAGCCTGCGCCTCCACGATACGTTGCATACTCGCTGAAATCGCAGCCGGCAACTCCGGTGGTCGTGCTCTGCAGTCCCAGGCAGGTATTTGTAAGAAAGGCCGATGGGACCGTCATTGTGATCGGTGTGCCGACCTTCTGCCGCACGCCCTGATAGTCGCCGAAGAAGAAGAGCTTGTCCTTAAGGATCGGACCGCCGAGGTAGCCGCCGAACTGGTTCTTCAGTCCTGGAGGAAAGATTGTGCCAGGGGACTGGGCATAGGGGTCGCGCGCCAGGTTGGCGTTGCTCTCGCGATAGTCGAAAACGCCGCCGTGGAAGCTGTTCGATCCCGACTTGGTATTGGCGACGATGACAGACGAAACCGCCTTGCCGAATTCAGCGTCGAAGTTCTGCGTGGTGATCTTCGTCTCCGACATGGCGTCGAGCGGAGGATTGATGACGATAATGCCCAGGATCGGGTCCTGGTTGTCGGTTCCGTCTAACTGATACGCGACCCCGCCGAATGCCTGGCCATCCACCTGAATCTGCAAGCTGGCCTGCGGATTTTCATCCGCGGCGTGTGCCCAGTTCAGCTGCTGCGCGCCCGGCAGCAGTAATTGAAGGGCGGTGAAGTTGCGGTTGGGCAGAGGCACACTGCTGATCGTATTCGATGTGAACTCGGTGGCTACGTCCGCGCGATCCGTTTTCAGCTCCGGGATAGCACTCGCGTTGACCTCAACCGTCTGGCTGGCACCGCCAACGACGAGTTGTATATTGGCCTGCGGAGAACTGTCGGCAAAAACCTGAATTCCCTTTGTCTCGCCGGTCTGGAAGCCGGAGGCGGTCACCTTGACGTCATAAGTATCAGGTATCAGGTGCTGGACGGAGTATTCACCCGACGCATTCGTCACAACGTTAAACGAGGTGCCTTTCGCCTCGTCGGTCACCGTAACGGCAGCGTTGGGAACGACCGCACCGGTATTGTCTGTGACGGTTCCGTAGATCGATCCGTAGATCGCTTGCGCATGGGATGCAAGTGGTACGAAAAAGAAGAGAGCAGCACCCAAACCGCAGGCTAGGGCCTTGCTGATGCGTGTGATCATGTGGTCTCCCAAAAAAAACGTTGAAGCTGTTGCCGCTCTTTGTGTGCTGTCTTTACCCCCTTCGGAAAAAATTCCGGAAGGCAGCATACCTCAGAACGAACCTCTTTATCTGCTTTGAAGACGGTGCTCTGTCAAATGCAACATCGAGCAGCGCTGAATGTCCGCTGCATGACTACCGTTTCGCGTTGGCGGTACACTGCCGCCAACGAGCGAGAACTATAGCTACTGGTGATTACGGTTGTCAAGAAATACAAGGGCGGCGGGACCGGGACAATTACCATGGGAGTGTACGGCTCCCGGGAGCAGCAGGGTACGAGAGGTCTGCGAAAGGCAGGTGAGAAGTTGTTAAACGTGTTCAGAACGTTTTGCGCTGTGAAGCGAAATGCTTCTTTAGGCAGATGGTTGATCGGAGCCGCGATGCTGAGTTTCTGGGCGGCGGGGGCGCAAACAGGGCGCTATGGCGTTGATTTGCGGGGCATGCCCGTGACGGAGCTCGCCTCACCGGGGACGCATGCTGTCGTGCTCTTCTTTGCCGCCTCCGATTGCCCCATTTCTAACCGTTATCTTCCGGAAATGGCGCGACTTCAGGGCGAATTCGGGAACCGGGGAGTCGAATTCTGGCAGGTGTATCCCAATCCTGGCGATACGGCTTCAGTGGTTCGGCAGCACAATGCTCAATTTGGCGACTCAGCCAGGATCGTGCTGGACACGCAGCAGTCGCTGGTGCGGATGGCGCATGTGACCGTGACTCCGGAGGCAGCTATCTTCATTCCTGACGGGAGCAGCCTGCGCGAGGTCTACCACGGCCGCGTTGACGACCGTTACCTGGCATTTGGCTCGGAACGGCCGCGCGCCCAGCACCATGACCTGGAGGATGCAATCGCCGCAGCGCTCAAGAACCAGCCGGTCCCGCAGCCGGGCGGCCCTCCTGTGGGCTGCGCTATTGTGACGCTGCAGCCATGAACGTGAAGCGGATGACTGGCGCGGGGGCTCTTGGGCTGCTTGCGCTATTTGTAACTGTAAGAGTGACAAACAGGCATGTGCGCGCCGCCGATGCTCCGGTGACGTACACGCAGCAGGTCGCGCCCATTCTTTACAAGAACTGCACCACCTGCCATCATCCCGGAGGCGCGGGGCCGTTCAGCCTGATGACTTATGCCGATGCGCGCCGCTGGGCGCCGCAGATTCTGCAGGTGACCCAGAGCCGCTTTATGCCGCCGTGGCTTCCGGAGCCCGGCTATGGCGACTTCGCCGACGATCGCCGCCTTTCCGATAGCGACCTGGCTCTCATTCGGCAATGGATCACGACGGGCATGGCGCAGGGCGACCTGGCTGACGCTCCGGCTCCGCCGCATTACGATGCGACATGGCAGCTGGGGCCGCCTGACCTGATCCTGAAGGTTGCAAGGCCGTATACGCTGGTTGCGTACGGCACGGATGTCTTCCGTAATTTCATCCTGCCGTATCCGCTCAAACAGACTCATTATGTCCGCGCTCTCGAGATTCGGCCGGGAACGCCGCAGATCGTCCATCATGCAAATTTGTTGATTGACCGCACGGCATCCTTCCGCCACTCACACCCGAACGATTGGCAGGATGGCGTTGCGGGTATGGAACTGGAAGTCGATGCCGGGAGCACGTTCGATCCGGACAGCCATTTCCTTTTCTGGAAGCCGGACACGCCTGTCTTGACCGAGCCCGAGGGCATGCCGTGGCGGCTTGATCCGGGGAATGACCTGATCCTGAACATGCACCTCAAGCCGTCGGGCAAACCGGAAACGATGGATGCGGAGATAGGCCTGTACTTTACCGATAGGCCTCCGGACAAGCATCCGATGCTGCTGCAGCTGGAGGGCGATGAGGCGCTTGATATTCCTGCCGGCGCGCGCAACTTCGTCGTTCAGGATGAAATGAAGCTGCCGGTGGACGTGGATGTTCTCGGCATCTATCCACACGCGCATTATCTGGGGAAGGACCTGCAAGGCTACGCCATTCTGCCGTCCGGACAGAAAAAGTGGCTGATCTGGATTCGCAACTGGGACATCGACCGGCAATCGGTGTATCGCTACCGCAAGCCTGTTTTTCTGCCGAGGGGTAGCGTGCTGCACATGCGCTACACGTATGACAACTCCACCGACAACATCCACAACCCGAACGATCCGCCCATTCGCGTAAAAGCCGGCAACCGGTCGGTTGATGAAATGAGTCATCTGTGGGTGCAGGTTTTGCCGGTGAACCAGCCGCCGAATGGTCCCGACCCGCGCTTTCTGCTGGAGCAGACATGGATGGAGCACAAGCTAAGCAAGGACCCGCGGGATGTGATCGCGCTCTTTAATCTTGCGGGCGCGTATATGGCGCAGGGCGACTATCAGCAGGCCATTGCTACCTATCAACGCGAAGAGGCGGTTCTCCCGAACGACCCGCGCGCTCTGACGGCGCTGGGAGTTGCGTACGAAAAGGCAGGAGACGTGCAACGCGCAAGAGAGAGCTATGAAAAGGCGATCGATCTCAGCGGAGAACAGATTGATGCCCGCTTCAATCTCGGGCGTCTGGAATTGAACCACGACGACGCAGCCCAGGCGGAGACACAGTTCCGCGCGATCCTTGCGCAGCAACCGGATGATGCCGGCGCTCACAGCGGCTTGGGACTGGCTCTGCTAAAAGAGCAGGAGCCGGAGGCAGCGCAGGCAGAATTCGCGCGCTCGCTGGCGCTCAATCCAGAGGACCCTTCAGCCCTTGATGGGTCGGCCCAACTGGCCATTGCTTCCGGTCAGCCTGCGCATGCTGTGGACCTGCTGGAATCGGCAATCAAGCAGGACGGCAAAGATGCCGAGACGCGGGAGCATCTGGCGATGGGCTACGCGCAGCTGGGCCGCTTTGGCGACGCTGCTGCGCAGTTGAAGGCCGCTGCTACCCTGACTCCGGCTGATCCTACCGTGCACGCGCTGTTGTCGCAGGTGCTCACGACGACCGGGCAGCTGAACGAGGCGATTCTCGAACAGCAGAAAGCGCTGCACCTTGACGAGAACGACGCGGATGGCTGGAACAATCTGGGCGTGCTGGAAGCAAGAGCGGGGAAGACATCGGAGGCGCGCGAAGACTTTGAACATGCTCTGCGCCTCGCGCCGAATCATGCGGAAGCGCGCGCCAACCTTGCCCGGTTGCAGGCCAAGGCGGCCAATCCTTAATGCTGTCCGCAGCGCTGTGTGCCGCTGCGAATTGCGATCAGGAACGCGTGCGCTCTGGTGTTATCGGGCGAGAAAAGGAGAACGCGGTTCAGCGCATCGACAGCCGCAGGCGCGTTGCCCTGACTGCACTCTACCACTGCGAGGTCATAACCGGCGGCCAGCTGTACAGGATCTTCGCGGAATGCCGATTGCCATAATGCGATCGCATCTGTCAGATCGCCGTTCTGCGCGCGCAGGATGGCCAGATCGCCGGCGGCCGCACTCTTGTGAGGATCAGCCTTCAACGCTGCCTCATATTCCTTCGTTGCCAGACTTTTGTCTCCCGTCCTCTGCGCGAGAAAGCCAAGCTGTGCGTGCAGCTCCGCGTCAAGCTCTTTGGCATCCGATTGCTCCGCCTCTTTCAGATAGCGCATCGCCTGCTCTGTGGCAAAGGGATCGCCCTGCAAGGCCATCTGCGCATAGGCCAGGCCGTAATCGCGCGCTGTTGCCGGCAGGTTGTCAATCGTCACGATCTCTTTGGAAGGCGGTTTGCTGCTCTCAATCGCTAGACCTGGAACCCGCTGAATACGGTGGTCGGTGACCTGTTCGTGCGCAATGTCCTCGGTTGCCTGGCGCGGCATGTGACATGCGGTGCAATCGGGGTTTTCCGGATGATGGGTTGAGACGAATGCTTTCTCATTGTGGCAGATCAGGCATTTGGCGCGGTAATAGTTCACGCGATCCTCGGCGGCAACGGTGCTGTGCGGATCATGGCAGGTTGTGCAGGTGAGTTTGTCGCCGCTCTTTCGTTTGCATTGGCTCTCAAGCAGAGCTTCCCACTGGCTGGTGGCGCGGCCTGCCGGGCCGGTGGCGTCTTTATGCACGAAGAAAACGAGGTGATCGAAGAGATCGTCTCCCGGACGGTAGGAGGTCAGCCTGCTCCCATAACGCGCGATGGTCGACTCGCCCTCAAGATGGCACTGCAGACAGACGGAATCTCTGCGCACTGCGTCTAGTTTGTCCGGATTGAGTATCGGCCCCTTGCCGTTCTGCGCCAGATGCGCCGAGGGATCACCGTGACATGCCGCGCAGCCGATGCCTCCGCGCAAAAATGGCGGCCCGGCATAGTGATTGCGCGCGCCAGGCAAAGAGGGTTGCACGCCGCTGGCATGGCAGCGCAGGCAGCCGTCATCGATGGGCAGCGTGAGCGGCATCTCTGTCGCCTGCAGAAAATGCGGAGCCATGTCCCACAATTGCTTCTTCGCGTACCAGTTCACCGGAATCTCGAACCAGAAGCCTTCCTGCTGAAAGAGGTACGTGCGTCCGCGTCTTCCGGAGCCCAGGTAATAGATCAGCTCCTGCTTGCCGTTGAGCGCGCGTTCCGGCGGTGCATCAGGACGCTGGTACGAGAGCCAGGCGTGTCCGTCCTGCAGAAACAGGCGGTAGTGAACGCCAGAGGCGGCGTGCGTAAAATCCCCTGGAATCAAACCGTCGGCTGCCAATCCGCTTGCGCGAGCCATCGGCGTGCGTTCATAGCTAGCGTAGATTTGCTGATGACACTTCGCGCATGCGGCATCGGGATCTGCGGTTTTCAGTGCTTGCGGCGCTGCCGACGATCGGCCTGCGATCAGTGTCGCCGCTGCAACAGCAAACAATGCCATGACCCAGAACTTCATCCGATGCTGCATAGAGGGTGACTCATCTGTATATCATCCGGACGATGCAAAAGGCTTCAGGCTTTTGATTGGAATGTTTTCAGCGCAAACACAAACGTGTCAGGGGATGAGCGCGAAAGCGACGATCGTATCGCCATAACGCCCGGTCGCGAGTTCGGTCTGCGTCGTCAACTCGGCTTCCAAGGCGGCTGTTTCGAGGTGCATCTCGCAGGTGGCAACTTCCGCTTCGCTTGCACCCTGATAGCAAAGCTCGCAGACTCCGAGGCCATATTCAGACCGCACAGGCGGACCGAAGACACGGCAGGTCATCGGGCGAGATGCATAAAGATCGCACATCCCGGTGGCAGGATCGAGCACCGGACAGACCTCATCGTTTGCAAAGTCTGCAAATCGCTCCTGCGCTTCGGCGGTATCTCCAAGGATTCCGGTCTGTACATGGCCCGGGAAGTCGGCGGCAATGCGTGAGACAGAAAGCTGAACGCGCTCCAGCAGATGCGCAGCACGCTGGGGGTCGTTCTTTTCAAGCTCTCTCAGTCCGGTACGCAGGCGTTCCGCATCGAGCTGGCTGATGGCGAACACTCCGACGCAACACTGCGTGCATCCGGGATGACAGACAAGCCATTCGCCGCTGCGCCGCGCAGCATCAGCGAGCGCAGAATCTATGATCTGTACAAGCTGGTGATCGCCGGCAGGAAGCATTTCTTTAGCATAGCCAAAAAAGAGGGTGGCCATTGATTTGTCTTTGTTATGAGAGCGATAGGAAATCAATATGATTCGAGCGGCTGTATTCTGTCATCAACTACTGGCAGGAGAACTGCTTGTTACCCAAAACTCTCTTGTTGAGGCGGAAGGAAAGCTCTGCTTTCGGCGTCATTTTCCTGCTATTGTGTCTTCTTGTCTTGGTCAGACCACTCGCAGCGCAGGACAATTACGAAATCCAGGTCTATGGCTCCGACACGGTGGCGCCGAAAACGACCATGCTTGAGTTGCACAGCAACTTTACCGTGGATGGATCGAAGCCCCTGCCGGGATCGGTATACACCGCCGACGGCACCTATCCGACAAACCACGCTGAACATGAGACAATTGAAATTACACAGGGCCTCACCAACTGGTCTGAGGTTGGCTTTTATATCTTTACCAGTTCACGCAGCGGCCAGGGCATTCAATGGGTGGGGGATCACATACGTCCTCGCGTGCGCGTTCCGGACAGCTGGCATTGGCCTGTAGGCGTCAGCCTCTCGACGGAAATCGGTTATCAGCGGCGTGATTTTTCAACCGACACCTGGACGTGGGAGATTCGCCCGATCATCGACAAGCAGATCGGCCGCTGGTATTTCGCCGTGAATCCGGCGCTGGAGCGCTCGTTCCATGGAGAGAGCGTTTCGCAGGGCGTTGGCTTTTCTCCGAACGCAAAAATCAGCTATGACTTTACGAAAGTGATTACCGGCGGACTCGAATACTACGCATCCTACGGGCGGCTTGGCGACTTCGATGATTTGCACAATCAGCAGCAGCAGTTTTTTCCTGCCATTGATCTGAACGTCTCTCCCAACTGGGAGATCAACTTCGGCGTCGGCGTAGGCCCCACCGCGGGCACGGATCACCTGATCGTGAAGGCCATTATCGGCAGACGCTTTGACTGGTCAGGTCATCACGAGCGCGGCAGTTCACTGAGCACGCAATGAGAAGTCCAATGAATCGCCGTGACTTCCTTACAGGCTGCACCGCTCTTTCTGCGGCATCGGTGCTTCACTCTCACGCGAACCTGTGGGCGCAGCAAATGGCGGATGTAACTCTCACAATTGCGCCTCTGGATCTGGAGATTGCTCCGGGCAAGACCGTCCATACTATCGCTTACAACGGATCGGTCCCCGGACCGCTGATTCGCTGGCCAGAAGGCGAACCTATCACCATCGATGTGCTGAACCAGACCGATGCGCCGGAGATCGTGCACTGGCACGGGTTATGGATTCCTTCAAACGTGGATGGCGCCTCGGAGGAGGGTTCGCCGATGATTCCGCCGCATGGGCGCCTGCGATACAGCTTTACTCCGCGTCCATCCGGCTTTCGCTGGTATCACACGCACACCTATGCCGGACACAATCTGAAGAGAGCGACCTACACCGGGCAGTTCGGCTGTTTCTATATCGACCCGAAAGAAAATGCAGGCAGCTACGATCAGGAGATCTTCCTCGCGCTGCATGACTGGAACCCTTATATGAGCGGCGGTGGCGATGCATCGATGGACGTGAGCTATGACTTCGGAAGCATCAATGGCAAGATGCTTGGGGCCGGTGAGCCGCTTCGCGTAAAAGAGGGCCAGCGCGTTCTCATTCACATCCTGAACGCCAGCGCGACGCTGACGCATTGGCTGGCTTGCTCCGGACATGAGATGCAGGTTCTCGCTATGGACGGCAATCCCGTTCCCATCCGGAAAAATGTTCAGGCCGTGCGCCTTGCGCCGGCGGAGCGCATCGATGTCGTGATCGAAATGAAACAGCCCGGCGTCTGGGTGCTGGGCGAAACGCGCGATGATCTTCGCAAAGCGGGCATGGGCGTCGTTGTCGAATATGCAAATCAGCAGGGCGAACCGCGATGGATTGCTCCGCCTGAAACTCTTTGGGACTACACACAATTCGCGCGCTCGCAAAAGGCAGCGGAGTCGGACGTGCGCATTCCACTGGTCTTCCGTTCAAAGTTCACCGGGCATGGCGACTTCGATCACTGGATGATTAACGGCAAGTCATTTCCGAAGACCGACACAATTGCATTGCAACCAGGCAAGCGACACCGCCTGGTGATGCAAAACGAGAGCACGGACGATCACCCGATTCATCTGCACCGTCATACGTTTGAAGTGACAAATCTCGATGGCGTCCCGGTCAGCGGTCTCATAAAAGACGTGCTTGTGGTCAAGGCGAAAAGCACGGCTGAGGTTGATTTCACCGCATCAAACCCGGGCATGACGCTCTTTCATTGTCACCAGCAGAGCCACATGGATTTCGGTTTTATGATGCTTTTCCGCTACGCTTAAAAATGTGAACGCAACCATCCACATTACGGCCGGGGACCGCGTGTTCATTCTTACCGGCGCGGGCATCAGCGCCGAGAGCGGCATCCCAACGTTTCGCGACAGCGACGGCCTTTGGAGCGGCTATCGCGTTGAGGATGTTGCGACGCCCGAGGCGTGGCAAGCGAACCCTGAGCTGGTCTGGCAGTTCTACTCGATGCGCCGCCGCGACGCCCAGCGTTGTGAGCCGAACCCCGCACATCACGCTCTGGCTGCGCTGGAATCGAAGATCGGAGAGCGCTTTTTTCTTTGCACCCAGAACGTCGACGACCTGCACGAGCGCGCCGGTTCGCACAATCTGGTACACATGCACGGCGAGCTGTTTTCTTCGCGCTGCGAATCGAATTGCGGAGCGCCGAGTTTCATCGACAGAAATCTTTATGAATCCGCTGCGCAGATTCAAGTCTGCGCGTGCGGAGCGCAGATCCGCCCGAACATCGTCTGGTTCGGTGAGTACCCGCTGGGAATGGAGCGCATCATGCGCGAAATAGAACGCTGCAGCGTGATGATCGTGGTCGGCACATCGGGGAATGTTCATCCGGCAGCCAGCTTTGTGCACTGGGCCAATCAACGCCATCTGCCGGCAACGCCGAGGGTCCGGACATACTATATCGGGCCTGAGCGGCCGCTCAACGCGGGCGCATTTACTGAGGTCATTCTGGGCAAAGCGGGTGAGGTATTGCCGGAGCTCTTTGCAGTTGAGCAATGACCATGGAAGCGTTTGCCAAAGCCACGCAACTCCCGGTAGCTTATAGAGTTTTGACGCTATCATTCCAGGGAGACACAATGTCAGCCTCCGCGCTCAAGTACCAATCGGGATTCGCCAACGAGTTCGCAACCGAAGCGGTTGCAGGCGCGCTGCCGCAAGGGCAGAATGCGCCGCAGAAGCATCCGCTGGGGCTCTACACCGAGCAGTTCAGCGGGACGTCTTTTACTTCGCCGCGCCAAATCAACCGCCGAACATGGACATACCGCATCAAGCCGTCCGTCACACACAAGCCATATGAAGAATATTCTGCGCGCCTGATTCGCAGCGGCCCGTTCGCAGAAGTGCCGACGCCGCCGAACCAGCTCCGCTGGGACCCTGTGCCGATACCATCCGCGCCGACAGATTTCATCGACGGCATCATCACACTCGGCGGCAACGGCGATCCGGCGATGCAGAACGGAATGGGCATCCACATTTACGCCATCAACAAGTCGATGGAAGACCGCTTCTTCTACAACGCGGATGGTGAATTGCTGGTTGTGCCGCAGCAGGGCGCGCTGCACATCCATACCGAGCTGGGGGTCATCGGCGCGGCTCCCGGTGAAATCTGTGTGCTGCCGCGCGGATTGAAATTTCGCGTTGTCCTCGAAGAAGAGTCGGCCCGCGGATACATCTGCGAAAACTACGGCCAGCAGTTCCGCCTGCCCGATCTTGGCCCCATCGGAGCCAACGGGTTAGCCAACGCTCGCGATTTCCTCTATCCCGTCGCTGCGTATGAAGGCTGTGAAGGCAGCTTTCAGATCGTCAGCAAATTTCTTGGCAATCTCTGGATCGCTGAGATCGATCACTCGCCGCTTGATGTCGTTGCGTGGCATGGAAACTACGCGCCTTATAAATATGATCTGAAAAACTTCAACTGCATCAACACCGTTTCTTTTGATCATCCTGACCCATCGATCTACACCGTGCTCACGGCGCCGAGCACCATTCCCGGCACAGCAAACGTAGATTTCGCCATCTTCCCGCCGCGCTGGATGGTCGCCGAGCACACCTTCCGGCCGCCGTGGTTCCATCGCAACATGATGAACGAGTTCATGGGTCTCATCTTCGGCCAGTACGACGCAAAGGCGGAGGGTTTTGTTCCCGGCGGCGCGAGCCTGCATAATTGCATGGCAGGCCACGGTCCGGACGCCGAAACCTTCGAGCGCGCCAGCACAGCCGATCTAAAGCCGCAGTATATGGGCAACACACTGGCCTTCATGTTTGAAACCCAGCTCGCCGTTCGGCCCACCAAATTCGCTTTAGAGACAAAAATCCTGCAGCATGAATACTACGAATGCTGGCAGGGGCTGAAGAAACATTTTAAGCCTCGCAAGGAAACAGGAATGAAGGAATGACAGCGATCCATGCTTTGCTCGAGGGACTGATTGACTATGCCGGTCTCTTTCCGCCCGCGTCTCTCGATATGCGGACAGCCGTCCGCAATTACTCCGCATATCGGGCAGGCGATGACGCATGGATGCTCTGCCGCTTCATCGTTCCTGCGCAGCGGCTGGCCGAATTTTCGACCAGCTTTTCTGAAGCCTGTTGTGACGAGCAAATGACTCCCTGGCTGTTGACCGTGCTGAGCACGGGTGATGCAGAAGAGGACGCAGGCCGTCTCGAGGCGTTTAGCGAGGGCGCAGCGTTTCTCGACGCCATCGAGTTCAAAGCTGCTGACCCTGCGGACGCTGAGAAGCAGCTAAAAGCCGCACCGTCAGATATGGCGGCTTTTGTCGAATTCATGCCGGAACAGAGCAGCGAAATGTTGCCCGTGCTGAAGAGATTCGACGCAAGGGCGAAGATTCGCACTGGTGGCATCACGGCCGACGTGATTCCTTCCGTGCAGACAATCGCCGGCCTCCTCATTGCCTGCCGAAAAGCCAAGGTCCCGTTCAAGGCGACAGCAGGATTGCACCATCCTTTGCGCTCGATACAAAAGCTTACGTATGAGAAGGACAGCGCGTCGGCTTTGATGCATGGCTTCGCGAATGCATTTGTAGCAGCTACGATTGCATATCAGGGAGCTTCGGAAGAAGAAGTAATAGAAGTGCTTAACGAGGAATCGCCATCTGCTTTTCAGTGGGACAAGAACACGCTGAAGTGGCGCAATCGCCTTCTCAAGACGAAACAGATTAAGGAAGTTCGAGAACAATTCGCTCTTGGATTTGGTTCCTGCTCCTTCACCGAGCCGATTCATGATCTGAAAACGCTCGGATGGATGTAACGATGGAGACAAGCTGGATCGAGTCGGCCAACGACGGAGCTACCGACTTCCCCTTGCAGAATTTGCCCTTCGGAATTTTCTCTACCTCCAGCCTTGGTCCACGCGTCGGCGCAGCGATCGGCAATCTAGTGCTCGACGTGCGCGCGTGCGCTGAACAGGGCATACTGCGGGCATTCACGCCGGCAGTTCAGCAAGCGTGTACCGCGCCGACGCTCAATCGCCTCATGGCGCAGGGACGCATCGCTGCTTCGGCGCTGCGCACCAGATTGATCGAGACGCTTCGCGCAAACGCGGCTTCCGAAGTACGCAACAAAGTCGAGCGCCTTTTGTATCCCGCGTCGGAAGTCACGATGCACCTGCCCGCCGCAATTGGCGACTACACCGATTTCTACGCATCGATCTATCACGCAACCAACGTTGGCAGATTGTTTCGTCCGGATAACCCGCTGCTGCCGAATTACAGGTATCTTCCGATTGGGTATCATGGCCGCGCTTCGTCTGTCGTTATGAGTGGTGCACAGATCAAACGGCCCAGCGGCCAGACGAAGGCGGCAGACGCTGAACATCCAACTTTTGGTTCGAGCCGTCTGCTTGATTACGAACTTGAGGTAGGCTTCTTCATCGGCGAGGGAAATGCCCACGGCGAAACCATCCCTCTGAGCGAAGCCGAGAACCACATCTTCGGCCTTTGCCTCGTGAATGACTGGTCGGCGCGCGATATTCAGGCGTGGGAATATCAGCCGCTCGGACCGTTTCTGGCGAAGAATTTTGCCACGACAATTTCACCATGGGTTGTGACGATGGATGCGCTGCAACCGTTTCGAACGCCAGCTTTTAAGCGTGAAGCCAGCGATCCGCAACCGTTGCCGTATCTCTGCTCTGAAGCAAACCGGGAGCAGGGCGGATTCGATCTCACGTTGGAGGTTTGGCTCTCGACGCAACGAATGCGCGAAGCAGGGCAATCGTCTATACGCCTCAGCAGGGGGAACGCCCGCGATTTGTACTGGACACTGGCACAAATGCTTACGCATCACGCAAGCAACGGCTGCAATCTGCAGCCCGGCGACCTGCTGGCGTCAGGGACTGTCTCCGGGCAGACGAAGGAATCCGTTGGCTGTCTGCTGGAAATGACACGGCGCGGAGCAGAACCAATTCAGCTTCCGAGTGGCGAGCTAAGAAAATTTCTTGAAGATGGAGACGAAGTCGTTCTTCGCGGTTATTGCGAGCGGGAAGGCCACCCGCGCGTCGGTTTTGGCGAATGCCGCGGCGTCATTTTTTCAGCTTCTTAGATTATCGACTCAGAATTTCCACCACGTTGCGAACCGCATCTTCAGGCGTTACAAAGCGCACGTACTCGCGCCCGTCCACGCCGCCCATCGGAATCTCCGCTTTGCGAAACATCATGCCGCTCGGCATTTCTTTTTCAAGCGCAATGTGGACTTCATGCGCGCTCGTCTTTTCCAGAATGGACAGCACGTTCTCTGCGCGAATCCCGCAACCGGGCATGACAATAATTCGGTCTTTTGCCTCGTTTACCATCCTGGCCACCATTGGCGCGCCATCTACAACTGAGGGCTCACCACCGGACGTGAGCACCCGCGCAGCGCCGGTAGAAATCACGTCTTCGAGCGCCTCCAGCAGATCGCGGGACACGTCAATGGCGCGATGAAATGTCACCGGCAACGGATGTGCCAGTTCCACAAGCTGGCGCGTGCGCTCTACATCGACCGTGCCATCGGCTCGCAGAAGCCCCAGAACGATGCCATCCGCGCCAAGCTCTTTTGCAACGCGAATATCGTGCTGCATTGATGCGAGTTCCGCACCGGTGTACAGAAAGTCTCCGCCGCGAGGACGGATCATCACGTTGATGGCAATCTTTGCGCGCTCGCGCGCTGCGCGAATTGTTCCGGCGCTGGGCGTGGTGCCGCCTTCGAGCAAATCTGCGCAAAGCTCGACGCGCTGCGCGCCTGCGCGGTCAGCGGCGATCACAGAATCGATCGACTCAAGACAAATTTCGAGTGTAATGGGATGTTTCATGCCAACTCGTTTCAAGTTTATTTCGCGGGTACGAAGGACACGTAGTCGCGCCCAAAGTACAGGCGATAGTGATCGCCGTCAGGATTGAGTTGCAGCGGGGTGGGGCGTTTCAACTCGGCGTCGTGCGTGGCCGGAGCGGTGAACAGATCGTGCGCGGCAATATCCATTACGATGAAATGGTCTTTCACGATGCCGACACCGTAAGCGCCCGGCTTTAACGTATGCCCGCTGAAATTCAGCGGAACTTCAGTGATGAAGCAGGCCTGATACTTCTGCTGTACGCCGCTCGAATATCCCGAGTTGTCAACCAACGCGGTAAGCACGAACATGCCATCTGCAAAGCGGATACCAGCCGAATTGCGCGCCTGCACCGTGGCCGATTGCCCGCGGAAGAATACTGCGTCCGGCAGCACCTTTGCTGCTTCTGCCGCGTGCAGAATTGCTGGCGCCGTCTGGGCAAAGCCGGCTAGAGAGGCGAGCCCCAACAGCGTGCAGCAAAGAGTTGCATTCATCATTCTGCGGCTTGGCAAAGATTTCATTCGTTCATCCTGAAGACGAGATTAATAGGAAAGTATAACCTCTGGGCAATCATGGTTCCCCGCATGCCTGTATGCAGAAACCGTGCGCATACTTTTTTCTAGCGCTTTCTGGCAACCCGCTTCGGATTCGGCGGGCAAGTCGATTCGCGAATAATGAGTTCAGGAACAATCGCAACATGCTCCGGATAGTCTTTCTTACCCTGGATGCGCTGCAGCAGGATGCGCGCGGCGTGCGTCCCCATGCTGTGCAGAGGCTGGCGAATCGTGGTCAGACTTGGATTGTGATACGCCGCACCCTGGATATCGTCGAAGCCGACAATCGACACATCTTCGGGAACGCGCAGGTCATGATCTTTAAAGGCGCGAATTGCGCCGATCGCGGCGACATCGTTGAACGAAACCAGCGCGGTAAAGGGACGGTTCTGCGCCAGCAGCTGTTGCACCACGGGATAGCCCAACTCCGGCGATGAAACATTGACCTCTAACTGCACCGTCAGCTCCGGATGCACTTCAAGCCCGAGTTTCTTTGCCACCGCCATAAAGCTGTTCCAGCGATCTTCGGAATCCGAGCTGAAGGTCTGACCGCGCATGAAGGCAATCTGCCGGTGTCCCAGTTGATACAGGTGATGCAAAGCAAGCTCAGCGGCACGCTTGTGATCGAGGGTAATGCTCGTCACGCCCTCAATCTTCTTGTGGCCTGCCACCGCGACCACAGGCAGAGGAAGGCCATGCTGCAGGGCGGTGTCAATTGCAACGAAGCCTTCCACGGAGCGGTCCATGAGCAGCCGTGGATACTCTTCTATCAAATCAGCCTTGCGCCGGTGGCTTGCCGTCAGATAAAAGTAACCTTCTTCGACCAGCACTTCTTCAATGCCATCCATTACCAGCACAGAATAGCCGTCGCTTAACTCCGGCACCAGAACCCCGACAGAAAACGACTGCTTCCTGCGCAGCGAACGCGCATAGAAGCTGGGCCGGTAATCGAATTTCTTTGCTGCCGCCAGCACGCGGTCGCGCGTTTCCTGCGGAATCGACCGCACTCCCGGTGCATTGTTCAGCACCAATGAGATGGTGGCGGGCGAAAGGTCGAGGTAATCTCCGAGGACTTTCAGACTGATCGGCCGGCCCGGCAGGAACTCGCTTTTCTTCAGTTCCTTAGCCGGAGTCTTACGCTTTGACATACAAGCTTTGTAGATGCTGTAAACGAATTGTTCAACAAAAATCAGGCAGTTGCGGCAATCAACCAGGTGACTGGATCGGAGACATTACTGCGCCATCGCCAGATCGTCGCTTGCGTGCCAGACGCCATTGCCGCCATTATCCTTCACGGCATACAACGCTTTGTCGCAATCCATCAGAAGCTGGCCCCAATTGGAGAGAGACTTGTGCGCATGCGCTAGGCCGAAGCTTGCCCGCACGCCTATCTGCGCATCCTCATAGACGACCCGAAGATCTTCGACTGCGGCGCGCAGACGCTCTGCAATCTCGGCTGCGTATTCAGCGCGCGTATCCGGAAGCAGGATCACGAACTCGTCTCCGCCAAGCCGCCCCAGCAAGTCGTGTCCACGCACATGCTGCTGCAGGCATCCTGCAACGGCAATCAACGTGGCGTCGCCGGAGTGGTGGCCGAATGAATCATTGATCTGTTTGAAATTGTCCAGGTCGACGAGGATCGCAGAGAGCGGTTGTTGACGGCGGCGGCATATTGCAATCTGCTGCTCGGCGGCCAGTTCCATGGCGCGACGGTTCAGCAGCCCTGTCAGGTGATCGGTCGTGGCCTGCACATGCAGATCATGGCGAAGCGCCGCTGCCGTCATCCATACAAACGCGACGGTCACGCCGCCCTGCAGCACTGAATTGTTCAACACCGTCCATGCCAGGAACGGCCCTGAGCGCAGATAGTTGGCCGGCGCTCCGTGCAGTATCACGCCCACCAGCCGAATGACGTTGCTCAGACTGATGAGCCCGACTACCACACCCATCAGGACGCCCGAAACCAGGAGCGTCCCCGACGCATGACGCAGGACGAAGTAAGCAATCAACGCCAGCTGTATGCTCAGGACCGCACTATATACGATCAGCCGATTCTTCGTGTTGGGATGGAGCATCCCGTACTGCACGAGCCCGATTGAAACAATACAGATCAATGCCGTCTGCACTTGCCATCCCGTCAATCCTCGGCCCGATCCTTCCCCGAAAAACTCAGTGAGCGAAAGATTCAGGAAAAGATAAGCGATGGGAAAAAACAAATCACCGAGAACGATCGAAATGGGATCGGGAATCTGCCCGCGCAGGGCAATCAGCAGCGCTCCGGCAAACGCACACAGGTTGTAAATCGGAAAACGGTCGACTCCCCTGGTCCCACGATGCAGCCACGAGTTGACGAAGGTCAGGACCGTATAGAGTCCCAGAGCAACCGTGTGTTCAACGTGCAGCGTATGCAGATCCATGCGGTTTTCTCTTTAGCGAGCCGAGCAGCCGTCAGGTTTTGTACCAATGCGAAACAAAGAAAGGGGCAACCGTTTTAGGCAAACAGCGACATTTCAGTTGCAGGGGGAGTTACAACCGGACCGTGGCCCTGAATTGCTGACCTTTACGGAATTGATACCACGAAAACCGTCAATCCACTAGACATCTGTTCGAATTGAAGAGTTTTTCCAACGAAACAGTCGCCCAGTTTGAAGTCACCGGTTTCCCGCGCCAGCGATAGCTTGGGCTTGCGCAGCAGCGTCAAGCGATGGCGTTGCGCGATCACCTCAGCAACAATGATTCAGGCTTTACACGCCTTCACGAACGGAACGCAGGGCCGGATACAGCCGCCGAAAGACCGCATATCCCTCAGCATAACTCGGCAGCGCTGCCGGATCGGGCGCAATCTGTTCCGCCACCTGGATCGCCGCTGCGCAGGCCGCGTCTGTGTCGGGCCATGCGCCTGCACCCACGCCGGCCAGAAGCGCAGCGCCAAAGGCCGCGCCCTCTTCAGCCACCAGAACATCGCTGGTGTAGCCGTAGGTGCTGGCTTGGATCGAGCGCCACAGCGGGCCGCGAGCGCCGCCTCCGCCGAGGCGCACACCCTGAACCGGTATCCCCAACTCGGCAAAGAGCGTGAAAGTGTCTTTCAATGAATACGCCACGCCTTCCAGCACTGCGCGGACCAGATGCCCGCGTGTATGCGAAGCCGTGATGCCGTAGAACGCGGCTGTTGCCTTTGAATCGAGATGCGGTGTCCGTTCGCCCAGCAGGTACGGAGCCCACACCAGACCATCGCTGCCCGGTGGAACCTGCGCTGCTTCATCTGTCAGCGTGTCGTAGCTTGCGCCGGGCGCGATCACGTCGCGCAGCCAGCGCAGCGATAGGCCTGCCGCCTGCGTTACTCCCATCACATGCCAGCGTTCGGGAACAGCATGGCAGAAGGTGTGCAGCCTGCCCAGAGGATCTTTCGTTGGAGATGCAGTTGCTGCAAAGACGACCCCCGAAGTTCCAATCGTCGCCGACACCGAGCCGGGCTGCAGAATCCCCATGCCTACAGCGCCGGCTCCCTGATCGCCGGCGCCCGCGACGACGGACGTTCCTGAAATGAGTCCGGTAGCTGCCGCCGCTTCGCGTGAGATTTGGGCACAGACCTCCTGAGACTCGAAAAGCTGCGGCAGCCACGCCTCATCGATGCCTGCAATCTGCGCGACTTCCGACGACCAGCGGCGATGCGTTACGTCGAGAAGCAGCGTGCCCGAAGCCTCCTGCACATCCATCGCATAACTTCCGGTCAGGCGAAAGCGCACATAATCCTTTGGGCAAAGAATGTGTGCGATGCGGGCAAAAATCTCCGGCTCATACTCCCGCACCCAGAGCAGCTTGGTCAGAGTGAAATTCGGCAGCGCCGGATTGCAGGTCAACTCGATGAGCCGCTCGCGTCCAATCCGCTCATGCAGCCAGTCGCATTGCGCATCGGTTCGCTGGTCGCACCAGATCAGCGATGGCCGCAGCACGCGGCCCTCAACATCGAGCATGACCGCGCCATGCATCTGCCCCGTAAGTCCGATGGCCTCGATATCGGAAGCTGCGATACCGCTCGTCGCCAATACTTCCCGAATCGCCGATTGCGCCGCCCGCCACCAGTCTTCCGGGTCCTGCTCTGCCCATCCCGGCTTAGGACTGCGAAAAGGCGCGTGCTCGCACGCCGCCGATGCCACCACCTGGCCCTGCTCATTGATCAGCACCGCGCGCGTTCCGCCGGTGCCTATGTCCATGCCCAGAAAATACACTTTAAATCCTTAACTAAAGCGAATTAGTCAACGCAATTTAATGTATCACCGGTGACTTCCAGCTTTCTCGGGAGCCGTTTTGCGGATCAGGTCTGACCTCGCCGCGGATGCCAGGCCGGCGATATGCGGCGGGAATTGAAATCCTCGTCAGGAGAATTCAGGCATCGTACTCGATGCTGTTGACTTGATGTAAGCAGGACGATTCTGTAACCGTGCTGCTTACAAACTGACGTCCCTCAGCTTTCTCGATCTTCAACAGAATGGCCGGGCGGCGTCATTCCGTCCGTAATGCAGTGAGCGGGTCCACACTTGCCGCCCGGCGCGCCGGTATAAGGCTTGCCATGACAGCGACGAAAACCACTCCTAACACCGCAAGGGCATAGCTCAACGCGTCGTAAGGCCGCACTCTGTAGAGTGCCGAAGTTAACGCTTTGCTTACAAGCGTCGCCAGCGGCACGCCGATCGCGATTCCGATCACGGTCAGGATCAGGCTGTCATGCAATACCATCCATACCACCTGCTCGCGCCGCGCGCCCACTGCCATGCGCACGCCAATCTCTACGGTGCGATTGTTCACGCGATAGGCCAGCGTGCCGTACAGGCCCGTTGCAACCAGAACCACGGCCAGCAATCCGAAGAAGCCCGCCAGCCGGGCAAACAATAGCTGCCGTGAGATAGTTGTGTCGTATTGCGCGCGCTGGGTCATCGGCTCGATCAAGGGCAGGTTCGGGTCTATCCCCTGAACGACTTTGCGAACCGCAGGCAGAATTGCCAGCGGCTCTCCATGAACGCGCAACTCGACATGCATCTCGCCGACTCTTGGAATCTGCGTATACATCGCCCACGCCATGGGGATCGGCTGTTCGTCGATGCTGCGGTACTTGTGGTTTTTCACCACGCCCACCACCGTGAACTGAAATTTTCCATCATCACTCCCGATGCGGTGCCCCAGTGGGCTTTGGTTCGGCAGGAAGCGCTGCGCAAACAGCTCATTGATGATTGCGACGGGCGGCGACGTCGCGGTGTCCGAGTCGCTGAAGTCGCGGCCCTCGAGGATCGGCACGCCAAGCGTGTGAAAGAAATCCGGGCCGACGATATTGCTGCGCACCGTTCTCGACTGCCCATTCGGCACGTCGGGCAGCTTGCCGTCTACGGTCATGTCGAAGTTGTCCGACCACCATGAGCCGAGGCGTTCCTCCATAATCGTCACCGATTCAACACCGGGAAGCACGCGCAGCTTGTTCATCAGCTGCTGATAAAAGGCAACGCTTTCCGCTGCCGAATGGACATTCGGGTTGACTCCAAAGACGACAAGACCGTCGATGCGCATGCCCAGCGGAGTATTTCCGAGATTGCGCAGCGTCCGGACCAGCAGGGCTCCGCCGACGAGGAGGACCACGCACAGCGCCATCTGCAGCGTGACAACGATCCTGCCCGTGCGTGTCTTGCCCGCGTCCGTATTCGAAACAGCAGCGGAGGTTTTTAATACCAGCCCCGGTCCGGATAAGAGCGCTGCGCGCAGCGGCGCGAATCCAAACAAGAGTGCCGTCAATATGAGAATGCTTAAGGTAAAGAAGAGGACGGTGCGGTCGGGCGCAAGGGTCGACTCAATTTGCGCCCAGGCACCAAGCGCCTTCGTGGCAGCGACAGCAAACATCCACGCCAACCCGCCGCCAATGGCGACCAGCAGCAGGCTTTCGGTCAGCAGCTGGCGAAACAGCTTTCTGCGTCCGGCGCCAAGAGCGAGCCGCAGAGAGAATTCCCGCTGGCGGGTTGCATTGCGCGCGAGTAACAGCATCACCACATTGCTCAATGCAATCAGCAGAACGAATCCCACCATTGTCATCAGCATTTTGAGCGGCTTGCCGTATTGGCTGTCGTATCCCGAAAAGCTTTTAGCGTCTTCAAGGCTCATAACCGGCCGTTTTTCGCCCGGTTCAGGATTGCCAAGGCCGATGTAAGCAGCGGATTGGAAGACAGGTTGCAGCCGCGCTACCGCTTGCTCCTTTGTCACGCCGGGAGCGAGCCGCCCGAGTATACGCATGCACCACCATGTGGGGTTGGCTATGTAGGTCTTGCCGTTTTCCGGCGCGTTGCCAAGCGCATTCAGCTCTTCGCGGCTCTGCAGTGGAATCCAGAAGTCGGTCGAATCGCCTGCTTCCACGCCCTCGAATCCTTCTGCCGCGATGCCCACGATGGTGACCGGCACGCCGTTCACATAGAGCGTCTTTCCCAGCACATCCGGATCGCGTGAGAAACGCCGTGTCCAGTAGTTGTAGCTGATAACGGCAAGCGGAGCATGCGTGGCTTCGTCCTCATCGGTAAAACCGCGTCCGCGCGCCAGCTGTACCCCCAAGCCGGAGAAGAAATTGCCGCTCACCATGTCGCCTTCTGCTTCTTCAGGCTGAGTTCCGAAGCGCACGGCGACTTTGCTGGTGGAAAGCGGCACATACGCCATCACCTGTGCCAGAGCGCCATTCGCCTGGCGTCGAAGCGCGTCGTAAACCGGATACGAGAATGTGTCATTCCAGTCGACCGTGCCCGTCCTGCGTGGTGGATTGGAAGTGCGCAGATACACGACGCGCTGTGGATCGGCCACCGGCAGCGACTTGAGCAGTACGGCATTCATCACGCTGAAGACGGCGGTATTGGCGCCAATCCCAAGCGCCAGCGTCACTACGCAAACAACCGAAAATCCCGGCGTCTTCCTCAGTTGCCGAAATGCGTAACGCAAATCGTTCAGCAGGTTGGTCATGTGTGATCCCTGGCTATTGAAATGCTGGTCAGCCGCTACAGTTAGAGCAGCTTTGCAGCCAAAGCGCACTTGCCCTAACACATTGAAATATCTGCGATATTGCCAGAACCAAGATCGCAACCGTGTCCGGAACCGGAGGCCGACGTCCGCTTCCGGACATTGACTGCGTTTACTGCTCCTTCAATCCGAGCGCCTGCACAATCGCCGGATCGGGAACCGTCTTGCCGTCTTTCTTGGTCACAATGCCGAAGTTGGCCTGGTAATCCCACATCGCCCAGCCGATCTTGTGCTTTTCTAACGCAACCCGCATGTCGTGTACCCACTGCGCGCGCATCGCCGGGTCAACATAATCGCGCAGCACGCCGAATTCGCCGCAGTATACCGGAGCATGGTGCAGATCGGACCATTTCTCGGCAAATGCCAGCGTTGCGTCCACGCGCTCGGCGTCCCAGCGGTTGAGGCCGTACTGCTCAACCCAGAACTGGCCCGCCAGCGTAGGCTCCTGATCTACATTCGGTTGCACGGCTTTCGGCGTGGAAGGGTAGGGAACTGCGCGCAGGGGAAGAACCTGCGGGCTCGTCCAGGTTGCTCCCTGGTGCGTGAAAGGGAACGGCTCGTAATCGTGAAAGGTGTAGATGACGTTGGACACGGCAATCGGTTCGAGCATCATCAGATCCTCAAGCCCCGACCAGTTTGCGCCTGTTGCAATGATGGTGTGGCTGGGTGCGGCTTCGCGGATCTGTTCGGCCACAAAGCTCTCGATGCCTTGCCAGCGGTATGGATCGTCCTGCTCAGGCTCATTCATGATCTCGAAGAAGGCCATCTCCGGATCGGTTGAAGAGAAATGCTTTGCAAGCGCGCGCCACAATGCCGCAAAGCGATCGACGCCGTCTGTCCCTTTCAGCAGCTGTGCCTTGTAACTGCTCTCCGGGTGAATGTCGATGATCACTGCAAGCTGCTGGTCGAGCATGGTCTTGACTACACGATCAAGCTCGGTCATGAACGGCGTAGTTCCATCCGGATTTCTTAACCACGGCAGCAGCGGCTCTGCGTCGACGCTGAGCCGGACGTGATCGAAGCCGAGTTGATGGATGAGCGCAATATCGGCGTCGGTGGTAAAGCTGCGCAGGTGTTCCACCGAATAGTCGCCCGGCGACTGCGCGAACCACAAGCTTGCGTTGATGCCATGCTGGAGGTGTTGCGCTCTCTTGAATGCAGGCGAATCGTCGGGAAACGCGGATGCTGGTGGAGTGAAGCACAGAGCCAGCAAAAACGCCGTGAACAGAAGAACAGGTACTTTACTCATCAATTCAGATCCCTTCTGCGTGTGATTCAAAGACAGCGCTAAAGATCGCAACACGGAAGCGCTTTTGATGAGCCGTTCACTTCCGCATGGCAGAATACAAGTGAGCCCTTATGAGCATCAAGACACTCAACACCCGCGAGGTATATCGCAATCCCTGGCTGCGCGTGCGCGAAGATGAAATTGAACGCAGCAATGGCGCGCACGGCATTTATGGCGTGGTCGATAAAGATGATTGCGCCCTCATCATTCCCATTGAGGGCGACCGTATTTTTCTTGTCGAACAGTTTCGCTACACCATTCAGCAGCGTAGTCTGGAACTGCCGCAGGGCGGGTGGGAAACTGCGGACGTTGACCCCGAGGAGCTTGCCCGCGGCGAGCTGCGCGAAGAGACCGGCTTTGATGCGGCAGAGATGACGTATCTCGGAATGATGTACGTCGCCTACGGCTTCGCCAATCAGAAACAGCATGTCTTTAGTGCCACGGGCCTCACGCATGTCGGCACGGATTTCGACGCTGAAGAGCATGATCTGACTCTCCATTCCTTTACTATCGCTGAATTCGAACAGATGCTGCTCGACGGCACTATTCGCGACAGCTGTACGCTGGCGGCATGGGGGCTTTACAAAATCTGGCGGGAGAAAACAGCGAACGAAGGTTGTTAGTCACCTGAGAGAACTAAAGTGGGGAGCTTATGCAACGATGCTCCCCGACCATGCAGGTCATTCCGCGGAATGCGTTACCAGACCTTCGATTCCTGAGGAACGGTCTTGTCGCCGTTACCGTTTTCCAGCCAGCGGTACATATCGCGAACAGTCCGATGAATGGCGGCCCACTCATCGTCAACCTGGTCCATCTTTCTTTCCAGGAAGTCGCGTGAAAGATCAGGATGGATATCATGGCTCTTCGTCGCAGGCCGCTCAAGGTGGGCCATCACGCGCCTTTGCTGCAGCTGGAACCACTGCTCTACTTCCTTGCCTGTCTCCTCAATGTGATGCCAGCTCGCATTCAGGGCGTAGAGCTGCTCGCGGAACGTGGCTGAAGGCGAGCTCGGCCTTTCCGGCATTGGCGGCGCCATCGTCGGCGTGGGTGGCTGACTTGATATCGGCTGCGGGGGCGTGGAGTACTGGGAAGGCGCAGGTTGTGCGGCGAACGGCTGGGGTGTTGCCGGCGCTGGCGCGTAAGGCTGGGGTGTCTCAGGCTGGGCTGCTGCGGGTTGGGGCGTCGTTGGCTGCTCGTTTATGTTCGATATGCTCAGGTTGTCCATTACAGTGGCCTCGCTCCTGATCTGCTCTTCTTCTGGCTCGCTTGGTGGGTGAGAAGGTTCTTGAATCGATTCTGCCGGATTACCTACAGGAGGCTTCAGCACTGCAAAATCCTGAGCCTCGATGAGATGCTTCCGTTCAGGTAAAGGGCTTGCCTGACTCACGGGCGGAGAATAGTCCTGCAGGCCGAGAATCGTTCGAGAGTGAGCATGTGAGAAGGATTCTTCTTCGTCCCGGCGGGCGATTAGTTGTTTTGGTCCGTTCCATCTTGACCAGAGAATGATCGGCACAGCGATTGCCACGCCGATGCCGAGCACATCCGCAATTGTCCGCGACATTGCAAACCTCCTCGCAAACTCGCTGTTTGTTCCCGCTCTGTAAAAGAAAGCGCAGAGCATAAGAAATGCTTCGAAGACGGCCATCCAGATCACATCCCGGCGGTCCCAGGGTGAGCGACGTTGCCACTTTTCCGCGATGACCCATAGAAGACCGGCGAGCCCCAGAGCTGCAAATACTCCGAGGAAGAGGCCGGTGGTATGCATCTGCAGACGCAATTGGCCTGCTATCGAAAGAAGGTATTGAGAGAATGACCGATCAACGTATCGATTGCCGGTGTCCGGCGTGAGTGGAATGCCCAGAAAGCGACAGAGCAAAAGAGACATCCCAGCGCTTCCTGCCCACAGGGATGCACAGCACGCTGCCAGTGACGCAATTCGCTTGTTCATTCTGAAGGCGGAATCTCCGGGGCCCTCTATTTTGTGTAATATGCCCGAATCTTATCGGGTTCCGAATAAAAAAAGACGGATTTGTTAAGCGAGGTCATACTCGTTGCCACCATTTAGTTAATAGCTTGGTGAGTGCGGTGACTAAAATCACTCGTGATCCTTCTAAAGCCGAGCTGTTCAGACCGGATAAATACGAAGAGCCTCTGGATCTTCGAGGAGACGCAATGCGCAAGTCTTCGCCCTCGCCTCGCACCAGCTTTTGGCTTGTACTGGCCATGTTTGGCATGCTTGCAGTTCCAGCTGCCATCACGCTGCATACAGTCCATGCCGGCGCACAGAACTCCACGCCGTACGGCTACACCATAAGTCTACTTCTCTTTATCGTGCCCATAGCAGTCATTGCCGCATGGTTTATACCTCGGGAAGGAATTCCGGTCTCACAGAAGGCGTTCTGGTGGACGATCGCTGTGCTCTTTCCTCTGGGCGCGGCGCTCGACTTCTTCTTTGCCCAGTATTTCTTCTACTTTCCAAATGCGCACGCAACTCTGGGCATACGGGCGCCCGCGCTGGGCGGAGGCGTGCCGATTGAAGAATATGTCTTCTATCTCACCGGCTTTCTTGCGGTGCTTCTGCTTTACATCTGGCTCGACGAATACTGGCTCGCCGCCTATTCCGTTCCCAACGACGCAGCGGACCGGATCAGTTTCACCCGGCTGCTGCGCTTGCATCCACAATCGGTGGTGCTTGCCATTTTCCTTATACTTTCAGCAATCCTCTATAAGCGGAACTATGGCGGTCCAGGCTTTCCGGGATACTTCACCTTCCTGGTGCTTGGCGCACTGGTGCCGTCCTCGATGTTTCTGCCCACCGCTCGGCCGGTCATCAACTGGCGCGCCGTCAGCCTGACGATGTTTATGATCGTGCTCATCAGCCTGCTCTGGGAAGTAACGCTGGCGCTCCCGTATGGCTGGTGGAACTTCCATGACCGGCAGATGATTGGAATCCGCATCACCGCCTGGTCGCGTCTGCCGATCGAAGAGGTATTTGTATGGGTAGCAGTTACATATGCGGCGGTGATCGTCTATGAGATTCTCAGGCGCTGGAAGGCCTCAGGCAGAAAGCTGCGCCACGCGCTCCTGGGTCGCTAGACCGCCGGCAAGAGCAACCGCAGCAGCAGGAACAGCAGCACTCCGGCAAAGAAAACCAGTGCCATGCGGATGCCCGGCTCGCGGTTGACTTCCGGGACCAGATCCGTTGCGGCTACATAAATCGCTACGCCAGCCGAAAGCGGCAGTCCGGCTTGAACCCATGACGGCAGAATGCTGATTACCAGCACGCCAAGCAGTGTCGCGGTCGCGAGCACCGCCGCTGCATTTACGGCTGCTCTGCGGCTGCGTCCAGAAGCCATCATGACCGATGCAACCGTGAAACCTTCGGGAACCTTGTGCAGGAAGATGGCGATAAATATCAACCAGCCCAGCTGGTTCGAGAGCACAAAGCCCGAAGCGATAGCCACGCCGTCAAAGAGCGCATGGACGGCCAGCCCGCCAAGCACTGAGTAGCCGGTACGCGCCGAGACAAACTCGTCCAGATGCGTCTCCTCGCCGAAGTGGAAATGCGGCACAATCGTATGTTCCAGCAAATGAATGGAACAATAACCCGCCAGCACCAGCACCGGAGCCCATTTCGGCGAGAAGCGCAGGCTATCGGGGACCATTTCAAGAAAAGCGACCGCCAGCATGAAACCGGCCCCCATCGCAACCGAATACCGCAGATAACGCTTTTCCCAATTGGCACGCACCAGGATCAGGCCGCCGAAGATGTCGGCGACCGCAGCAACTGCGCCCAGGACAAGAGAAAGAAGCATCTGTATCAGCCACTGTGACGAATGTGCATCACATCGCCGTCCTGCACCAGATAGTCTTTGCCCTCAAGCCGCAGCGTGCCCTGCGCGCGCGCAGCAGCTTCTGAACCGGCAGTGAGCAGCGTGTTCCAGTGAATCGTTTCCGCGCGGATGAAGTGCTTTTCCAGATCGGAGTGGATCGCTCCCGCCGCCTCCTGCGCGCGCGAGTTCACCGGCACCGTCCAGGCGCGGCACTCGTCCTCGCCCACCGTGAAGAAGCTGATCAGTCCCAACAGTTCGTAGCTCTTGCGGATCAGGCGGCGCAGCCCGCTCTCGGTCAATCCATAGGAGCTGAGAAATTCCGCCGCTTCATCGTCATCCATCTCGGCAAGCTCGGCCTCAACTTTGCCGCAGAAAGCAGTCGCGCCGGCGTTTGGTCGAGCAGCGGCTTCTTCGATCTTGTATTTTGCAGCGGCGGTTTCAAGATCGGCGCCGAGCGTCATGCTCTCAGAAAGATTGAGCGCGTACAGGATGGGTTTCTGCGAGAGAAACATGAAGCCGCGAATCAGCTTCTTTTCCTCAGCTGACATTTCCAGCTCCCGCAGCGGTTTTTCCCGCTCCAGCGCCTCTTTGGCCCGCAGCAGCAGCTCATTCTCTTTTTCGAGGTCCGGCGTGCGCATTTTCTTCAGGTCTTTCTGCAGGCGCTCCAGCCGTTTTTCAATCTGCGTCAGATCTGAGACCATGAGGTCGAATTCGACATTCTTGATGTCGCGCAGCGGGTCAATCTCTCCGACATGAGGAATAGAGTCATCTTCAAAGGCGCGCAATACGTGAATCAGCGCATCAACATTGCGCAAATTGGCAAGAAACGATGTTTCCTTGAGCGCCTCCTGCCCAATGGCGGCAACGTCGGCATACTCCACTGTCGCGTAGATGGTCTTCTTAGGGTTGTAGAGCGCTGCCAGCTTCTCCAGCCGGTCGTCCGGCACCTTGGCAATGCCCAGATGGGCCTCGCGCGAGTAGCCGCGGTCTTCGACCTTCGCCTTTGTCAGAATTTTGAACAGAGATGTCTTACCTACCTGGGGCAGGCCGATAATGCCAGTTTTCATGCTTGTCCTGATGTGAAATAAGGGATGATGCCAATTCTCCATGATACCTGCTTTGCAGGCCTGTACGTGTAATCGCTAACCCTCTCAATTCATGCAGGATAGACGCAGGCCTCTAAAGGTCAGGCCACCTGCCGCGCTCTTTTGCTATCCAACTAGATGTAAGTGCAAGAGCGCGAAATTTGTTGATGAGAGGAAGCACTCCATGTCGACCGAACAGAAGAATCCGCAATCGCCGCCGCAGTCATCCACCCCGCAGCACACGGAACGCAATAGAGAGCAGGGGCCGGTGCAGCAGCGGCCATCGCATATGAACCAGGGAACTCCGGGATTTCGCCCCAGCGAGAAAGAGAACAAGAATCCTTCCAGCCAGCACACTCAGGAGGATGAGCGCTCCCGAAAAGCTTCCTGATGCGATGTGAAAATGGAAAGGACTCCGGCATTCGGAGTCCTTTTTTTATGGCCTTTTGAATGTATCCAGGCGAGCTATGGAGACAACCAGCAACAGGCCGGCGACAAGCACACCTTCTTCCACTCGCTCGGATGTTACATGCAGCTGATTGAAGTGCACTCGATCGGGATTGTCCGCCGGGACTGCATCGATCGCGCCTCCCGCGGCAATCCGGTAGCCTTCCATCTTCGGAATAATCGAGAATTGTGAGTAGGCGGTCAGCGCCAGCATTATGAATGCAAAAATGACAGGCAGCCCGACATGCCGCGCATAGACGCGCGCCTGCTGTGCCGCCAGCAGCAGCAGAATGATCACAGTACCGGCAAACAACCCCTCATAGTGCAGAACACGCAGGCATTTGCCGACAATCGTGCCTGCCGCATGCGTGTCCTGCAGAGAAGAAAAAGCGGTTGCCGCGACCACAGGGAAGAACATCACGCCGCCGAGCCACAAAACGATCAACAGCGCGATCAGAGCGCGCAAGAAGGTCTTCATCACTGGCTTTGCACGCCGTAGACGCTGGACCGCCCAATCAGTCGTTCAATCCGCTTGGGAATAGGCGGGTGCGTTGCGAAGAGGCTGGCAAAATCACGTCCGCTCAACAGCGGCTGCACAATAAACAGGTGCGCATTCGACGGCGAGGCTTGCAGCGGCACCCGCTTGGAATACGCGTCGAGCTTTTCGAGAGCGCTCGCCAGGGCATACGGATTCCCCGTGATATGAGCGCCGGTCGCATCGGCTTCATATTCACGAGAGCGGGAAATCGCCAGCTGAATCAGCGTCGCCGCAATCGGAGCCAGGATCAGCATGAACAATCCACTGAGTCCGCCGCCGCGGTCGCGGTCGCGGCTGTCGCCACCATAGCCGCCAAAAAGCGAGGCCCAATACCCCATGCGCGCCAGCAAGGTGATGGCGCCTGCCAGCGTCGCCGCAATCGAGCTGGTCAGAATATCGCGGTTGCGCACATGCCCCAGTTCATGGGCCAGTACGCCTTCCAGCTCATCGTCATTGAGCAGGTTCAGAATGCCCTGCGTCACCGCAACCGAGGCATGCTTCGGGTTGCGCCCTGTGGCAAAGGCATTGGGCGAGTCGGAAGGAATGACATAAATCTTCGGCATCGGAATCCCGATGCGCTGGGTCATCCGTTCCACCACTTGATACACGCGGGGAAGCTCCTCGCGCGTGACAGGCTGGGCCCGGTACATGGTCAGAGCCAGCTTGTCGGAAAAGAAATAGCTGAAGAAATTCATCGCCGCCGCAAAGGCAAACGCGATAATCATTCCGTTACGCCCGCCGTAGTGCTCACCCACAAACATCAGGCACAGAGTAAGCGCGGTCAGCAGCAAAGCAGTTTTAAAGGTGTTCATCATCGCGGCCCTCCGTCTTTCTATCGAACCGCTACATAACTATTGTTTCATGAGCGCAATTGGAACGGTAAAAGCGCCAAAAAACCCACCACCTATGATTTTTTGTAGACCACTCTCTAATTTTGCGGATAGTCAATAACTCTTTATTAAACAACTATTTATTGATTAGTAATATGGCGGTAGTGGTTAGTCCCTTTCCTGTCTGCCACTTGCATATTTCCATTTGTTAACAATGTGCACGGTATGAAAATTGCTTCCACATTTTCACATGAATAATTTGAGTTCAAAAGCTTTAAAAAACTTGGGGCGGCTGTCTGCCTTGAGTTTCTTCTTCCTGGGCATGTGGTTCTTTATGAATACCGCGTACTCGCAGTCGTTAACTTCAGGTGATATTGCCGGCACAGTTACGGACCCCACCGGGGCAGACGTGACCAATGCCAGCGTCTATATTAAGAGCCTGGACACAGGCGAAGCCAAAACAGTAGCAACGAACGCTACTGGCACTTATCGCGTATCTCTGCTGAAGCCCGGTCGATATTCCGTCACTGTCACCGCACCTGGCTTTGAAACCGCTACAGTGAACGTAAGCGTCAGCGCCGGCGTCGTCGTGCCTGGCGACGTCAGGCTTACCGTGGGCGCGGGAACGCAGACGGTGGAAGTCTCAGAGATTGAGCCGCTGCTGCACACGGACAGCGCTGACATCAGCACCACTTTCAGTATGCAGCAAGTACAGAGTCTGCCGAATCCAGGCAACGACCTGACATTTGTAGCGCAGACCGCTCCGGGTGTTGTCATGAACACCTCTACCCCGTCGAACGGAAGCGCATTCGGATACGGAAACTTCTCCGTTTTCGGTCTGCCGGCAACGTCCAATACGTTTACGGTCAATGGTGGTTATGAGAACGATCCGTTCCTGAACCTGAACAACTCAGGCGCAACCAACCTGCTTCTTGGCAACAACGACATCGCCCAGGTTTCGGTTGTGAACAACCCATATAGCGCGCAATACGGCGGCCTGGCTGGATCGCAGGTGAACGAAATCAGCCGTTCGGGAACGAACGCTTTCCACGGCAATGCGAGCTACTGGTGGAACGGCCGCATCATGAACGCGAACGACTACTTCCTGAACCAGACCAATACACCCCGGAACTTCGACAACGTGAATCAATGGGCCGCTGCCGTTGGTGGACCCATCGTCAAGGACCGCGCGTTCTTCTTCGTGAACTACGAGGGTCTGCGAGTGGTCCTTCCGGTCGCTGGCACCGCGGGAGCTCCAAGCCAGGCATTTGAAAACGCAGTCACCAGCCCAACGCCGATTTGCCCCACGCCTGCATCCGGACCGGTGCCGAGCTGTGCGAATCCGCTGCTGCCAAACGGAAACCTGGCATATAACGGGAACTCTGCCGAAGTGCCTTTCTACCAGCAGCTGTTCAATGTGTGGAATGGAGCCAAGTTCTATTCCCAGGGTGTTCCCAGCGCGGGCGATCCGAATGCTGTGACCTTCCCCTATGCGGCGAACAACTTCACTCACGAATGGCTGTTAACGGCACGCGTCGACTATCGGCTCTCCGATAAAGACACCCTCTTCGGGCACTTCGAAGCCGATCACGGCCTGCAGGCTACTTATACTGATCCGCTCAACCCGCTTTTCAACGCCGACAGCCCTCAACCGCAGTATCAGGGGCAGTTGAACGAAACCCACATCTTCAGCCCCAATATTGCCAACCAGTTCGTCTTCGCTAATCTCTGGTACAGCGCGGTATTCACCAACACCAGTCTGGACGCGGCCAATAAAGTTGTTCCTGGCTCCATGTTCTTCATCAATGGATCGGCGTTTAATTTCCTGGGCGGCCTTGACTATATCTGGCCTCAGGGGCGCAATGTTGAAGGTTATCAGATCATCGACGACCTCAGCATTAACCATGGCAACCACACTGTAAAGGTCGGCTGGAGCATTCGCCGCGATGATGTCACCGACTATAGTCCTCAGGTAAACACAAGTCCGGAATTCCTTTTTGCCGAATCGGATTTTGCTGCAGGATATGCCTCGCTGTATGCGCAGCAATTCCCCAGCCGTCTGACCCAGCCGGTGTCGATCTACAACATGGGCATGTATGCGCAGGATGAGTGGAAGATCAGGCCAAATCTTACTCTGACCTTTGCGCTGCGCGCAGAACACAACTCAAACCCTGTTTGCCACACCAACTGCTTCGACGTTTTCAACGGAGCGTTCGAGTCACTGAGCACCGATCCGACAACGGCCTACAGCAGCCTTATCAATAGCGGGCAATACAACGCATTTCCTGATTTCCAGAAAATTGGTCTTGAGCCGCGCTTCGGCTTTGCCTGGTCGCCTGCCGGGATCGACACCAAGACCGTTGTTCGTGGCGGCTTTGGCATGTTCAACGATGTCTTTCCGGCCACGATCGCGGATAGCATCCTCAACAACGCTCCCACAAACGTAGGTTTTACGCTCTATGGACCTGCTTTTGGTGGATCCAACTACCTTACGGATCCCTCGCAGAGCGGCAGCGCCGCGCAAGTGGCCGCTGCGTCGAACGTGGCATTTGTCAATGCTTATCACAATGGCGGCAGCCTGCAATCCTTGAGCAACTCGGTTCCCGGGTTCAGCGCGCCGAATTTCACCACTCCGCTCAACAAAGTCTATTACCCAACTTATGAAGAGTGGAGCCTGGGCATCGACCGGCAACTCGATCATGCAACCGCACTCACCGTCATGTATGTGGGTGATCGCGGCTATCATGAGCCAGTAACCAACAACGGTGTAAATGCCTATCAGGTGCCGGGCAACCCGACGGTCCTCGCTGGCTATCCTACCGCGCCCGCAAACAATTCGTTTTCTACTGTGACCGAAGTCGGTAACGGCGCAGCGTCAAACTATAACGGGCTGGTTGCTTCGGTCGTTCGGAGATCCAAAATGCTCACGCTGCAGGCGAACTACACCTACAGCCATGCGCTGGACGAGATTTCCAACGGCGGCATCCTGGGCTTCTCGGCGGGCAAGAGCATTCTCTACCCGATCAACCCCTTCAACCTCCGCTACAACTACGGCAATGCGGATTATGACTCGCGGCATAACTTCACCGCTGGCTACGTCTTTGACATGCCGCATTTCTGGGGTCCGCGCCTGCTGACGGATGGCTGGGAGTTCAGCGGTACGGTCTTCCATCACACCGGTTTCCCGTTCACCGTCACCGATGGCAACATCAATTTCGCCAACGGCGGCGTGAACATCAGCGGAACCGGAGCATTCCCTGCGATGCAGATCAATGGAGTCAAGTCGTGCGGTGGCGGCCACGTGTTCAACAACGCCACCGGTGGTGGAACTCCGTGCGCCATCACGGCAGCCAGCGGGAACTACACCGATCCGACCGGCTTTGGCCAGCAGGAGCGCAACCAGGTATTCGGGCCTGCCTACACAGATACCGACTTCGCTGCTGTGAAGGCCTTCAGCGTTCCGCGCTGGGAATCGGCAAAGCTTAAGGTGGGAGCGCAGTTCTTCAATCTGTTCAACCATCCGAACTTCGCCAACCCATCGAGCGACATTGCTGACACAACGTTCGGCGGCTTAATTACAAGCACCGTCAACACGCCCACCAGCATTCTGGGGTCCGGACTTGGCGGCGATGCTTCTCCACGTCTCATCCAGCTGAAGGCGAGTTTCACCTTCTAGCTTTTTCCTGGTTTACCTGCACGACGGTGCGGCCGCGATGCCGCACCGTTTCTTTTGTATTGAGCAGGCCGCAGTTACCGGCGCTTGGACTTCTTCTGCGCCGCTCTTTTAGCAGCGCGGGCGCGTTTCTTCACTTCTTCTTCCGAATACATCGTCCTGCGGCAATTTGCAGAACCGCAATTGCATCTTGCCTCATCGTCATCGCCATCGTAGAGGCTGTAATCATACGTCAGCTCTTCCCCGGCGGCGATATCGCGGAGGGCCGTAATCCACACCCGCCCGCGAATCTCGTCGCTCTCGCAATTCGGGTCGCAGGAGTGGTTGATAAACATCGCCGTGCCGTGCCCGTCAATCACCTGCGAGCCATCGCCCAGCCCAAACAGGTAAGTCGTGGGAGAATTCTGATATTTTTCGTCAGCTTCTTCTTTGCTGATGCGCGGCCCCGTGTACTCGACGATGCGCGCACCTTTCTTGATGGAAACAGTCGTGTAGCAGCCGGCTGCATGGATGGCAGAGGAACGAATAATCAAGCTCATAGCAAGGTTCGAGCCCGAGTATATCTCACCATGCATGCTTGTCCGCTGCGGAAAACTGACATTCCTCGAGAGCTAATGGTTGAATGTCTTCCGCGCCAGCGCGAGGAAAGTCTCTTCGAGTTCCGTCAGTGTTTCCGCCCGATACGCAAGCTCGAGGTGGCTGAAGACCTTTGCGTTACGCAGCTGGATGCACCGCACTTCCTGATCGGCAATTCTCTCAACGCATGCCGGAGCGATGGTTACGCCGAGCCCGGTGCCGACGAGCCGCATAATCGTCAGCCAGTGCGGCGCCTCCTGCACAATCTTCGGCCGGAATCCTCCTTGCTGGCAAAGGCGCATCACTTTTTCCCACGCATTCTGGCCCACTTCGGGCGAGAAAAGAACGAATGGCTCTGTGCGAAGCTCGTCCATACGGACAGCCGCTTTCGCAGCCAGCGGATGCTGCGCCGACACCACGGCAATGTATGGCTCGGGCATCAGAATCTCGGTATGCAGCGTCTCTTCCTCGCCTGCGTCGCGCGTAAAGCCGATGTCGGCTGTGCCGTCTCGCAACGCCCGCAGCAGGGCGCTGGTGTAGAACTCGCGCAGCCGTAACTCCACTTCAGGAAAGCGCTTGCGATATTCGCTCAGCATGCGCGGCAGCACGGTCAGCATGGCCGAGGCGATGAAGCCGACGGTGAGCGTGCCCACCTCGCCGCGTCCGATGCGCCGTGTGTTGTGCACGTCCTCTGCAACTTTGCGCAGGGTTTGCTGCGCACGCTTCAGCAGCTCTTCACCAGCAGCTGTCAGCCGCACCTGGCGCGATGTGCGCAACAACAGCGGATGTCCGACCGCCTCTTCCAGCTTGCGGATCTGCTGCGAGAGCGGCGGCTGTGCGATGTGCAGACGCTGCGCTGCGCGGCCAAAATGCAGCTCTTCGGCCACGGCGACGAAGTACCGGAGATGACGCAGCTCAATGTTGGCAATATTCACAGAGTCTGGATAGAGACAAACAATATATTGGACATCTTAGTCCGCATGCCGCTAGATAACAATAAAGGAGCGACCGCATGCAGGCCCTCATGCAGATTACTTTCCGGCAGTTCCGCCCTGGCGACGGCGACGCCTTTCGCACGCTCAACGAGCAGTGGATCGCGAAGTATTTTGTCCTCGAAGAAAAGGACCGGCTCACGCTGAACGATCCGCAGAAGTACATCCTCGATCCCGGCGGGCATATTTTCTTCGCTACGTTCGATGAGGACATTGTCGGCTGCTGCGCGTTGATCGCAACCGGCCCGGATTCCTATGAAGTAGCCAAGATGGCGGTAGACGAGTTCCATCGCAACCACGGCATCGGCAAGGCGATGCTGGCCCATGTGGTTGAAGCGGCACGGGCGCTGGGCGCGCGCAAGCTCACGCTGGAAACCAACAGCAAATTGATGAATGCGATTCACGTTTATGAATCGCTGGGGTTCAAGCATGTCGATCCGTTGCGGGCGGAGCCGTCGCCATATAAAAGGGCCGATGTTTTTATGGAGCAATTTCTGTAGTCTGGTCCCGCAGTCGGGCCGCAGATTTATCCCATCCTTTTGCGGGCGCTTGGCGTCTATCCTAAAAGATGAGATTCTCATGCGGCGGCTGACTTTCATCCCGGTCCTCGTTCTGATTCTGTGTGCTCCGCTGGCATTTGCCCAGCAGCAACAGCAGTCTTCGTCCGATCCGTACGCATCGCCTCCGGCACCTCCGAAAGCGCCATCGACAACCCCCGACAAAGGTTGCAGCGCGCAGGCCAGCCGCGGAGACAAAGGCCCCTGGAAGACGGGCAGCACCTGCCCACCTGCGACGCCGCCCACCGACAACACGCGCGCTTTGCAGCCTGCCCAGAAGGATGCGCAGCCGAAGAAGTCCACCGCAGACGACAACCCGTTTCCCGAGGACATTTCAGAAAAAGCAGCAGCCGAGGCCAGGGCCCGCGATGCTGAAGCCGCTAAACCTGCTCCCGGCGCCGCGACCGGTGAAAGCTCCAGCCGGGACAAGCTCGACAACCTTGACCTTGAAGGAGACAGCGACAGCCGCATTTCCGACGGAGCAGGCGGCGTAATCCACGAGCCCAAGCTGGCCGCGGATGACGTGCATGTGGGCCAGTTTTACCTGAACCGGGAGGACTACAAAGGTGCCTACGCCCGCTTTAAGGAAGCGACGCAGGCCGACCCGGAAAATCCGGATGCGGTGTTTTACCTTGCCGAGGCGGCGCGGCGCATGAATCACCGGGATGAAGCGGTGCAGAATTACCAGCTCTATCTGACTGCCCTGCCGGATGGTCCCAAAGCCAAAGAAGCGCGTAAGGCCCTGCGGGAGCTGAACGCATCGGCGAAACACTAGGCCCCACTCCCTCTTATTTTTCTAAGTTCGGCCAAACAAAGGTAGTTGGCTGCAAATGACTTCCGGAATGCATTTCCCGGGCGGGAAGCGTACGCCGACGACGACAATTTTCGTTCCTGCTTCATGGTAGCGAATTTGATCAAAAAACACGCCAGCACCTGTTCTGACAATTATCGTTTAGAATGAGCCGGTTCCGGCTTTTTTTTCCGGAAGAGGGCTTGACAGGCGGGAGGCGAACCAGCGGCCATGCATTCGACATTCAACTCCGTGCAGAAGTCATATGCCGAAGCCCTTGACGGTCTAAGCGCCGCAGAAGCGCAGGCCCATCCGGCGGGTGATCCGAATCAATGGTGCGCGCAGGAGCTGATCGAGCACCTGATCCTTACCTTCCGCAGTACGGCGGGTGTGCTGGAAGAGCGATTGCAGAAGGGGCGTCCAACGCAGGCCCCGCATACTCTCGAGCAGGAGGCAAGATGGCGCGCAACGATCCAGGCGGGACGTTTTCCTGATGGAGGGAAGGCGCCCGAGCGGGTGCGTCCGGGGCAGTTGCATCTGGGCGCCTTATCGGGTGTGGAACTGGCGGTGCAGTTCAGGCTTGAGCTGGAGAAAGTCGATCGTCTGCTCGATCAATGCGCGGAAAAATTCGGCCCGATCCCGATGGCTTCGCATTTTGCTTTCGGGCCGCTTTCGGCAGATCAGTGGCGTGAGTTTCACACCGTCCACTCCAGGCATCATCTGGCGCAACTTGCGCACATTCTGGACAGCTTTCAGAAAGTACGCCGCTTTTAGAAGGGGCTGAAAAGTGCGATGGTGGGGAGAAACCGTCCCGCGGCAGCTAAGCCGTGCCCCTTCAAAACAGCCACGCTTCAGCACCCTCTCGATGCTGGAGCCGTTTCTCAGGCGTGTTGCTCCACGTAGGCTTGCAGCAGTACCTGGATGAGAGGCCAGCCGCCATTGCGGGTGCGCATTTTTTCCGTGGTCAATCCCGAATGCGTGACGCGAACCGTCGTGCAGCCATCCACTTCATGCAGGTCCCAGCGCACAGTCGTTTCCGGATCGTCCTCTTCTTCACGGAGCCAGGTGAAGATCAGAAGGTGCGGCGGCGCCACTTCGAGATATCTGCCGCTCACGACGGTGCAGGATGTGCCGGGGGCGCAACTGCCTTCCACGCGCATCATCCATTTACCGCCAGGCTGCAAATCAGACTCCACGTGCGTCGCCCGGAATTTTCCCTGGGATGCCCACCATTGCAAAAGCTCATCGGGGCTTGTAAGGGCACGAAAGATCCGCTCGGCTGGAGCCTTGATCGTGATCTCCTGAACGATCACATCGTTGACTGGATCTGCGGCTATGTCTGCAATGTTCATCGATCCTCCTCGACAAATTTCTTAAGGCCATGCAGCGACTCGTTCCAGAAAGTTTCGTAGTCCTGGAGCCAGTCGCCGATGAGACGTAAAGGCTTCGCGTTCAACGAGCAAACGCTGGCGGTGCCCTGCTTTTTCGTGACGACCAGGCCTGCCGAGTGGAGCAGGCGCACGTGCTTCGAAATGGCAGGGCGGCTCATGCGGAAGTTTTGCGCGATGCCTCCGACCGTTTTTTGACCGCTACGCAGGATGCTTAGTATTTCCCTGCGAGTTGGATCGGATACGGCGCGAAATACGGCATTGCGTCGCCTCTGCATATTGGAAACCATACGGTTACAATTAACCGTAACCAAATGGTTTCCGAGTGTCAAGTCTTTTTTATACTGAATGGACGATTGCCTGTTCTGCTTCACCGTGCGACTGTTGCGGGAAGGCTACTTCTACCGGAAAAACTGCAAATACCACTGGATGATTGGCTGGCCGCGAAAGATGGCATAAATCGCGGCGGCGCAAAGGAATGAGCCGAACGGAAGCTGCAGCGTATACATACTGGCGCGTTTCTTCAGCCCCATCCAGATCAGCCCGAAGATTGCCGTAGCCAGCACTCCCAGGAAAAGCGCAAGCAGAGCCTGCCACGGTCCCAACCATGCAGCAATCATGGCGAGGAGCTTGGCATCGCCCAGGCCCATGCCTTCCTGTTTTCGCGCCAGCCAGTAGGCTCCGCGGATGAGCAGGACGAGGGCCGCAGCCGCCAGCGCGTAAAGGACGGCGAGCATCCCGGCGCGCCAGCCTCCGCGCAGGCCGGAGTATGCGATGCCCAGCACGATCCCCGGAAGCGTGAATGCATTGGGCAACATCAGCGTCTCGGCATCCATTACCGCAAGCCCCAAGAGGAGGAAGCAAAGGACAGCCATGCCGATCGCGTCGAGAGTAAGCCCGTAGGCGAGATAGGCCAGCAAAAAGAGCGCGGCGGTTGCCAGTTCAACCAGCGGATACCGCACGGGAATCCGCCAACCGCAGTGGCGGCATCGACCGCTGAGCAGAAGCCAGCTCACCAGGGGCACGTTGTCGAAAGTGCGGATCGGCTCGCCGCACGACGGGCAATACGAAGCCGGCCGCACAATGGACTTATGCCGCGGAAGACGCGAGATGCAGACATTCAGAAAGCTGCCGAACGCGAGCCCGAAAAGCACAGAAAAAATTGGGACGGCCACGATCATTGGACGAAGTATAGAGCCTGCACTTCAACATCTGCAGATCGACGCGATCCCCGGATTTCGGGATTCGAACTTTAACCGCCGGCAGATTGGCGCGGATCGTGCGTCAGCTTCGCACGATGTCGTATTCGAGGCGGATCGTACCCGTCTTTTCATAGAGACGCTGTTGGCGCAGCTTGAGAATGGCGCGGGTGGCAGGAGGCGGGAGTAATGGAATGCCGCCTCCAAGCAGTATTGGAATCACGGACACTTCGATACGATCGACCATGCCCATTGCAAGCAGGCTCCGGAACAACTCGCCGCCGCCGAAGAGGGCAATATCTTTACCTGGTTTCGCGCGCAACTCCTTCACCGCGCCTTCAGCATCGGATTGCACCATGACGTGCGGAAAGTCGCCCGGTCGCAACGTTCGCGATAGCACGATGTACTGAATGCCCGCGAATGGCTTGTCGCTTCCCATTCGCACCATCGTCTCAAATGTCTTGCGGCCAATCAGGAAGGTGTCGAACTGCGCCATGATCTCCGAAAAGTCCATCTCTGGATCCCTGACGAATCCAGTCATACTCGCCTTTAGGTCCCACGATGTATCCATCGAGGCTCATCGCGCCGCCGTATCGAACCAGTCGCATGTGCGTCCTCGCCACGCATTCAAACAGTTGCGTAGATTTCGCTATTCTATTCCGCGGCATTTTGTTTAAGCCCAGGGCCTCGGCCACGAATCGTTTAAAGTAGGCTTATGCCCACAGAGCAAAATGCAGGCAGGCAATTTGCCGAGGCGGTTGCCATCATGGCCCGGCTGCGCGCGCCGGGTGGCTGTCCCTGGGACCGCGAGCAGACCTTCGATTCGATCCGCAAATACACGTTGGAGGAGACGTACGAGGTTTTTGACGCGATTGAGCGGCGGAACTGGGCTGATCTGAAGGAAGAGCTGGGCGATCTGCTGCTGCAGGTGCTCTTTTACTCTGAGATGGCGGCTGAGGCGGGCGATTTTACGATTTCGGATGTGATCGAGGGGCTGAACCGGAAGCTCGTCCGGCGGCATCCACATGTCTTTGGTGATGAAGCCGCAGCTGCGGCGGGAAATGTCGCTGAAGGGCTAGAGACGGATGGGATTGATGCCAGGCAAGTTCTGCGCAACTGGGAGCAGATCAAGCAGCTGGAGAAGAATGCTCAAGTAAACGATGAAGAAACGAAAGGCCGGCTCGATGCTGTGCCTCGGGCACTTCCGGCGCTTGCAGAGGCGACGAAGCTTGGCTCGAAGGCAGCGAAGGCAGGCTTTGACTGGCCGGATGAGCGGGGACTCTTTGACAAGCTGCAGGAGGAGATTGGGGAGCTTGAGGCGGAGCTGGCGGTTGCGGGCCAGAAACGCGATGCTGTGGCAGTCGCGTCCGAGGTGGGCGATCTGCTATTTACGGCGGTAAATCTGGCGCGGCATCTGCATGTCGATCCAGAATTTGCTTTGCGCGAGACCAATGCCAAGTTTCGCCGCCGGTTTGCCGCCATGGAAGCGGCCAGCGGTACTCCTCTGGAAGAGCTTTCTCCGGAATCGCTGGAAAAATTGTGGGACGAGGCCAAGGATCAGGAGCGCAGCACGAAATGAGTACGACCTTTGTTACGCCGCAGGAGCGCACGGTCCTGATTCGCACCTGCAAGGGCTTTGAGGAACTGGACGCCTGCGTGCAGGTTCAGGTCGATGTGTGGGGGTATTCGGATGGCGACGTGATCCCGCGGCGGGTCTTTACAGTGACTCAGAAAATCGGCGGTCAGGTACTTGGGGCATTCGATGTAACTGACGGCCAATCAGATACTTCGGAGAGTCTGATTGGGTTTGCCATGGCGCTTCCGGCGGTTCGCCATGGGGTTGACCTGGAGCCGTATCTTCACTCCCATATGCTGGCCGTGCGGCCCGCGTACCGCAACGCCGGAATCGGCCGCAGGCTGAAGCTGGCGCAGCGGGAGGACGCCATTGCCAGGGGGTTCCGGCTGATGGAATGGACCTTCGATCCGTTGGAAATAAAGAATTCTTTCCTAAATATCCACAGGCTGGGGGCAATAGTTCGTAGATATACGCCGAACTTTTATGGTGTATCCTCATCTCGTCTGCAAGGAGGATTGCCTACAGACCGTTTGCACGCCGAGTGGTGGATGCAGTCGGAGCGCGTCGAGGCAATCTTGTCTGACGCTTCCGATACGAAACCCAATACTGAGCAGGCGAATCCAACTACAATAATTCAGGCAACAATCACGGTTCCACATCAAATCGGCAAGTGGAAATCGTCGGTGGAATATCAACAGCGCGCGCTTGTTGTGCAAACAGAAAATCGCCGGAAGTTTGAGAAGGCGTTTGCACGCCGGCTGGCGGTCATCGACTTCAGGACGGACGCAGAAGGCAACGGAATTTTTGGACTGGGACAGTGGCAGGAGCCGGTGTCCCCACAACCAAGAGACTGACGCATGAAAATTGACGCCATCATCCTTCGCGAAATACGCATGCCGCTGGTGCAGCCCTTCCAGACCAGCTTTGGAACCACCACTGAGCGCCGCATCATGCTGGTCGAGATCAAGGCCGAAGGCTTTACCGGCTGGGGCGAGTGTGTTGCCGGAGAGCATCCTTATTTCAGCGACGAGACGATTGACACGGCCTGGCTGGTGACGGCGCAGGAGCTGGCTCCAGCTCTGGCCAGCGCCGATCCGGAGCACGGCGGAAAGTGTCCCGGCATCTTTCGCCATGTGCGCGGCCACCGCATGGCCAAGGCTGCGCTGGAAAACGGCGTGTGGGATGTTGAGGCGCAGATGCGCGGCGTTCCGCTGGCTGAACTGCTCGGAGGCATCCGCGAAGTCATTCCATGCGGCGTTTCCATCGGCATCCAGCCAACGCTGGAGCAGCAGCTTTCAGAGATCGAGAAAGAACTGGCGGCGGGATACCAGCGCATCAAGCTGAAATGCAAGCCCGGCTGGGACGTAAAGGTGTTTGAAGCCGTGCGCACGCGCTGGCCTGACATCATGTTGAGCTGCGATGCCAACTCCGCCTATCGCATGAATGAAATCGAGCACCTTGTCAGCTTCGACGATTTCGATCTGTTGATGATCGAGCAGCCGCTCTGGTCTGACGATTTTTATTTCCACTCGCTCTTGCAGAAGCGCCTTAATACCGCCATCTGCCTCGATGAATCGATCCGCAACCGCCGCGACGCGCTGGCCGCGATCGAGATGGAATCCTGCCGCGTCATCAACATCAAAAACGGCCGCGTCGGCGGATTCAGCGAAGCGATCGCGGTGCACAATGCGGCGCAGGAGCGCGGGATCCCGGTATGGTGCGGCGGGATGCTTGAAACCGGTATCGGGCGCTCGCACAACATTGCGCTGTCGTCGCTCGAAAACTTCCAGCTGCCGGGCGATGTTTCGGCTTCCAAGCGCTACTGGAAAGAAGAAATTGTTGAGCCGGAAGTCACGGTCTCAGCCCAGGGCGAAATCACCGTGCCGCAGAGTGCCGGCCGAGGCTACGAAGTGAGAGAAGAGCTGGTGAGCAAGCTCACCGTACGCAAGGAAGAGATTCGCGCTCTGGCATTTGCCTGAGCCTGCGCTTCACGGAACAAAACGAGCCTGCAGTACGTATTCTCTAGGGTGGCGGATTTCTCCGCCACTTTCGTGCGTTTGCACGCGTTTTAACAATGGAAGCTCCATTTCAGGAGCATCTTAGGAGTTTGAGGGACTGTTATGACACCGCAAGAAAGCTCGATGCTTGAAGACCTGGTTCGCAAAGTAGAAGAAACCCAGCTGACGGAGAAAGATCCCGAAGCCGAACAGCTTTTGCAGCAGGGGCTGGGCCGCGACCCCGACGCCATCTATAAATTGGCCCAGACGGTTCTGGTGCAGAATCTCGCCCTGAACCAGGCGCGCGCGCAGATACAGCAATTGCAGCAACAGCAAGCCCAGCCGCAGCAGCCTGCGCGGGCCACCAGCTTCCTGGGCAGCCTGCTCGGCCATCGCGACCCTACGCCTGCCGCGCCGCCTCAGCCGCAGTACCAGCCGGTACCGGCATATCAGCCGCAGTATCAGGCTCCTCCTCCGCAATATACCGCTGGAGCACCTTACGCCACGCCAGCTCCCAGTCCGGCAGGAAGCTTTCTGCGCAGCGCCGCAACCACAGCCGCCGGAGTCGCGGCGGGAGCGCTCGCCTTTGAAGGCATCGAGTCGCTGATGCACGGCTTCGATCACGGCGGAGGCGGTGGATGGGGTGGCGGCTCGGGTTTCGGAGCGCCTCCGGTCGAAGAAACAGTGGTCAACAACTACTATGACGATCCGCAGCAGCAGGGCGGCTTCGCCGAACACCGCGAGCAGGAAGCATCCTACGATGACCGTCCCGACAATCAGGCGGGCCTCCAGGACGCCAACTACCAGCCCGACACCGATCCCACCTCTTTCGACGACAGCTCGCAGGGGGACGATTTTGGAAACGGGGATGATTTCAGCGGCAACGACGATCTGGTGTAAGCGCTAAAATTCACTGGCCTAAGCAACAGAAATTCGGTGAAAGGCCTGCTGCGGATGTTTGGGCCGCAGGCGAAGAACCTGTTTCGGGTGGTCGCTTATCTGCAGAAGAGAGAAGGAGTGCATCTGAGGTTGCCTGATGAGGCACTGGCTCAGTGTGTGCCCTCGGCCACCTGCGCGCTGTCATTGTTATTCAACAGCATCTTGATGGCGCCCTGATAGCTCATCTCCGGCGGGACGGGCTCGAAGTGCGAGGCGTCTTCCGTTGTCTGGAAGCTGAGCGGCTTGATCAGAAGCGCTCTGCCGGTGAGGCTCAGCTTCATGTGGGTGGTCTCCCAGTGATGGTCGCCCACGTCGGCCTGTTCAACCATAATGCTGCCGCCTTTGTAGAGCCTGCCTAAAATGCCCCAGCCGAACTCGACATCGGCGATGAGATGGGCGTCGAGCCTGACCATGCGCTCCTGTCCCTTGTCGATCCACAACTCGCCTGCCATGCCGGCGTACACCTGGGCCTCGCGGTCCGGCGGATCGAAATTGGGATTCGGCTTAAAGCTCAACCGGTAGCAGGGGCCGTTGGGGCCATCGACCATGCCTTCGTAGTGATAGATAAAAGCGTCAGGCAGGAGCCGGAGCATCTCGTTGGCGCGGTCGTCGTCTGCCTGTTCTTTTTTGCGCCGATGCTCCTGCAGTTCGGGATGAGCTGCGAGGTTGTTCAGGCGATCGATCTCGGCTTGTTGCGCTTCGGCGTCAAGAGGCTTGTCGTTCACTGCGATCAGGCGGGCGACATCCCCATCCTTCGTTTCGACAATTTCTTTTGTCGTGATCCTGCTGTCGTCGATTTTGTGCAACAAATAGCGGTAAGGGTGGTTGCCGTTTCCTGCTTGCAGTTCATTCTGGGAAGCGCGCCGCACCAGCGCATCCGGATCGCGGGCCACGTCGTCGCCCTGGGCGAAAGCTGCGTGGAGCGGAAACAGCAGGATCAGGGTAGTAAGGGCAGCCAGGGCTGCCAAGCGACAGGGCAGAAGAATCCTGCTTTCATCCCTCATGGCCTGTTTTCCATTCATCACTATTTTAATCGCGTCAGCGTTAGAGCGCATATTGCATCTTGCCTGGGCAGTTAGACGCTCATAATGGGAGTGAAGTTTTCCCGAATCAAGGACTTCGCCCATTTTAGATTGGATAATCGGGCGCGCACGCACACGAATGGTTGCAGCGTTGCCCCGGGTTGCGTATATTCGTGGCAACGTCCGAGTTAAATTCTAAGGAGAAATTGCATGGCTGCAGGCGACAGCACAACTGCCACAATCGGCAAGTCCGTCCAGATTCGCGGGGAAGTGAAGGGAAGCGAAGACCTGCTTGTCGATGGCCTGGTGGAAGGCACCATCACGTTGAGCGACAGCCGTCTCACGATCGGTGCCAATGCGCGCGTGCAGGCCAACGTGGCGGCGCGCGACGTGGTAATCCTGGGCACGCTGAACGGCAATATCAGCGCTGCGGGCCGGGTTGAGATGCGCGCCGGCTGCCGCGTCGTCGGTGACCTTCGTGCCGCCCGCCTGGCGATTGAAGAGAACGCCATTTTCACCGGCAAGGTAGACTTAATGCAGGCATCGGGATCGGCGGAGAAGCCTGCTGCATCCTCCGCGCAGCAGAGTGCAACTCCGGCAGAAAAGCCGGGAGCGCTCTTCACCGCTGCGAACTGAGCGCGGTGTAAGCATACTGAGTCGATATTGGTGACGAAATTGCTCAAGGGCATGGAATGAGCGTGCTGCGAAGTATATTCAGCCGCGGCCAGGCAGAGGACCACGGGCACAAGCCAACACTGCTCTCCGGTCCGCGTGTGCCGCGGCACTCAAGCGGCTGGTCCGCCTTGCTGAAACACCTGAAGGCGGAGCAGTCTCTGCGCGTGCTCGATATCGGGCCGACTTCGCCGACCAACATCAACTATCTCACCAGTCTTGGCCATAGCGTCTGGATGGCTGATGTCGTCCACGAGGCGCTCAAAGACGACTGGGCAACGCCGCCTGCGGAAGATGGCGGCCCGCCGGGATTCGATATAGAGGGATTTTTCGAGCAGAACCTGAATTTCAACGGACGCGAGTTCGACGTCGTGCTCCTGTGGACCACGCTCGATTACCTTCCCGAAGGACTGATTGCTCCGCTGGTCGAACGCCTCTATTATTCGCTGCGCTCAGGCGGTCGGATTCTTGCGCTCTTCCACACCAAAGCCACCGGTCCCGAGACAATATTCTGCCGCTACCATCTCACCGAAACCGAGATGATCGAGATGCAGGAAAGCGCGCCCCATCCGGTGCGGCGCGTCTACACCAACCGCAATATCGAAAAGCTGTTCTCGGCCTTCAGCAACTACCGGTTTTTTCTGGCGAAGGACAACCTCTACGAAGTCATCATCACGCGCTGAACCTGCGTTTGACGGCGTCGGTTTGCACCGGCTGCGGAGGTTTTGCCAGCTCGGGCCACAGTGACTGCTGCACCGGGCCCGTATCGACCGGATTCATTTCGCACACCGGCTGCTCTCCACGCCTTTTTCCCAGACCGTACTTATTGACCGCCGCAGCCAGAAGATCTGCGATTCGTTTCTGATATGCCCGGGAAGTAAAAGCTTCATCCGCATAGCGTTTTTCATAGCTGGCTTCGAGCGCGGGAAAGTTTTGATGAACAAAGTCCAGGAATGTTCCTTTTGAGCAGGGTTTCAGGAACAGGGGATTCGCGGCAAGAAAGCTGGCATTCGCAGCTTTGGCTCTCTTCGCCATGGCATCGAAGGCGGCAGGCGTGTCGTTGATGCCCGGCATGATGGGGCAGCAGAGAATTCCCGTTCTCAGCCCTGCGGCACGCAAGGCAGAAACGGTTTTGAAGCGAAGATCGGGACGCGGCGCTCTTGGCTCCAGGATGCGCGCCAGCTTCGCGTCGGGCGTCGTGATGCTAAGGTGGACGGCAAGCTGGTTGCGCGCGGCAAATTTTTTCAGCAGGTCGATATCGCGCAGAATCAGCGTGGATTTCGTCACGATGCCGAGCCTCAGCCCGCGGCATTCCGCCATCACTTCCAGCAAGCTCCGCGTCACGCGCATTCTTCGCTCAATGGGCTGGTAAGGATCGGTCGCCGTGCCCATGGCAATTTCTTCACCCGGTCTGAGCTTGCGCAGATCCTGTCTGAGCAGCCACGCGGCATTCTGCTTGACGAAAATAAGGCGCTCGAAAAGCTGTGGGTCGCGGAGCTCCATGAATTCGTGCGTGTAGCGCGCATAGCAATAGCGGCAGCCGAATTCGCAGCCCCGATACGGGTTGATGCTTTTGCCGAAGGGCAGGCCGCGTTTTGATACAGACTTATTCAGGATAGACCGCACCTGAATGGCCCGGTATTCCGTGAAATGGCCCGTGTCGGCCAGTGCGGCCTTGCTGGCGAGGCGCGCGATGCCGACTAATTTGACCTGCTGCCCGTCCTCAAAGAGAGAGCGGATTTCTTCGATTTTCGCTTTTTCTTCTCCCATATCGATAACGCTACTCCCCTGCCTTGAAAGCCGTCAAGCGGGAAATTCACAGCAGAGAAACACCCTGGCTCTTCAATACAAATTGCGCATCCCAAGCTAATAAAACGAACTCGCTACAATCAAAACAATCCAACGCTGGAAGAGGTGTACAGATGGCAGACTTGAATGGAACAGTTGTGACCTGGTTGGGACATGCCACCGTCCATATTGCAACCGCAAAAGGAACGTCGATACTCATCGACCCATTCATTGAACAGAATCCAAAATTCCCCAAGGACTACAGGCTTCCGGAAAAGATCGATCTGATTCTAGCCACGCATGGACACGGCGATCACATTGCCGACCTGGTGGCTGTAGCAAAGAAACACGGCTCAACTGTCGTCGGCATGGTCGAGCTGATGGGCTGGGCGCAATCGAAGGGCGTGAAAAACGCTGTCGGCATGAACCTGGGAGGCTCATGGAAGCATGGCGATGTGACGGTAAGCATGGTCGAAGCCAGGCACAGCGCCGGAATCAGCGACGGTGATCGCATCGTCTACGGCGGGGTGCCAATCGGATTCGTAATCACTGTCGAAAATGGCCCTGTGCTTTACCATGCGGGCGATACTGCAGCTTTTCTCGATATGCAGCTGATCCGCGATCTCTACCATCCGCAGCTTGCCATGCTGCCCATCGGCGATCACTACACAATGGGGCCAAAGGCGGCAGCGATTGCGGCAAAGTATCTCGGAGTTACCAGCGTGCTGCCCATTCACTACGGTACGTTTCCGGTTCTTACCGGAACGCCGGAAGAACTTTCACAGTTACTGGCCGGAAGCGGCATTGAAGTAAGAGCGATTGCGCCGGGCGAGAGTCTGCGTTGAGTGGCAAAGGCGGCAGCTATCCAGCTGCCGCCTTTGCTATCTGCGGATAGCGTGGCAGATGTTCGAGCTACTTCTTGGCCGCCTGTTGTTTGCGGCGCTCCGCCCAGCGTTTCTTCATCGCTTCCGCGATGCGGCGGCGGCCTTCGGCGGTCATCGTCCGCTTGCGTGGCTTCGCGGCAGACTGCTTCTTGCTCGATCCACGGGACGATGATGACGATATTCCTGCGAGCAGCGCGCGGGCTTCCTTGAGACGCGCAATTTCCTTATCCAGTTCAGCTACTATTTTGCTAACTTCCACTATTCCTCCATTCGGACACCAAGTTGATATAGCGTTCCGTTGTTACGGAAGAGCAAAGATCAAAGTAGTTGGGCACACAAGCCATCTAAATACTGAACCATTGCTCTTATTCTTCGCGCCGCACAAACACATCTTAAGTAGCTACTGGCCGCGTGAACATATCTAACTTCCTTTACTTTACGGTAGCCGGGCAAGCATTGACAAATATGCTTTTCACAGAAGGATGCGCAAAGTACCCCCTAAGTTGTGCCACAAAAGTCTGGGGCAACTCCCTAGGTATCTTGATCCGACGGGCCGGATGAAGGCTTGGGAGCCGGGATCGAGTAGTCCAGGCCTTCTTTGCCGAGCTTCGGAGCAGAAGATGACTCAATCGTGCCGCTCTTGCTGCCATCTCTCCTATAGCGGCGTATGTCGCGCAGCGTCTCCTGCTTGTCGCGCGCGTATTCGATGGCTAAGCGGGTGAGCGCGTAGGTAACAATGTCGCTGTGATGCAGTCCTTGCATCTCAGGATCGCGGCGGAAGTTCAGCCACAGCCGGTGCACAAGCTGTACGTCGTCGGCCTGAAGAGTAGGCGCATGTGGGCCGATGTGGAAACCCTGGGCCTCGCCATTCGGCATGACCACATAGAAAGTAAACTGCCGCTTTGGTTCCGGCAGGCTCTCCCATGCCTGTCCTATGTGGAATGCCTGTTCCTGCGCTGTCATTTTTGTAGACAGGCCGGAAACCACCGCAGTAACTTCCAGTGAATTTGCCGTCTGCACCAGAGCCGCGAAGATATCGCCTGCCGGCACAACCAGCAGCGAGATATGCTTCCCGAAGCTTTCTGCGATGGACACGGCCTTGGTGAAAAGCATCTGCTCGTGCTCGCTGAAGAGTTGATCGGAGGCGTCGATGTATTCCGGGCCGCCGGCGCCGACCATGCGCGCCGTCAGCACGACAATGTCCTGGTCATCCGTGTTGGTGCGCGATAGCGCCCACTTCAGAGCAATCGGATTGTTTGCATCACGCATCGTGACCAGGATGCCGCCCGGGCGAATCTCCAGCGCTTCGCGGCCGATCGTGTCCTGATGCTCAAGCTGGAAGTGCTCCTTCATCTGCTTTTCCGTGACCGCATGCTTCCGCTTGTTGCGCTCTTCGGAAATCGTAAAGAGGGTATAGAAGACGGCAGCAAAAAGAATGCCACTTTTTGTCGCCACGCTCTTCGTGATGAGGTTCACCAGCGCTGTCGCTAGCAACACGAGAAACACGGAGAACAGCCCGACCGGAAGCTCTGTCTTGCCGATGTGGATATTGATCGGCACCTTCCAGCCGCGCTCGCCCTTGTACTTCCAGCGCAGCACCAGCATGGCCAGCGAGTTGAAGGTAAAGCTCCAGATCACGCCAAAGGCATACGCCTCGCCCAGGGTGATGACGTTGCCGCGGCTGGCGATGATGGTGAAAAGCTGCAGCGCCGTGACCAGATTGATGATGCGATAACTGGTGCCGAACTTCTTATGCGGTTTGCGGAACCAGTCGGTCAGCACGCCGTCTTCAGCGACGCGCATCAGCACGCCGGTTGAGCCGATGATCGATGTGTTGATCGCGCCGGAGAGAATCAGAAAGCCGACGATGACCACAAAGACGCGGAAGATAATCTTCAGCGTGAGCGGTCCCACAACATACATCGCCAGGCCTGCGATCAGGTTGTCGCGATAGACCGGAATGCGCACGGAATCCGGAATCAGCATGACTGCCAGCAGCGAGACGATTCCAGTGAAGACGAAGCTGTAAATCGCGATGACGATCGCGGCGCGCTTCAGGTTCTTGAGCTTGGGGTGCTCGATTTCGCGATTGACCTGGGCCAGCGTTTCTTCGCCGCTCATGGCCAGCACGGAGTGGCCGAAGGCCATCAGAATGCCGAAGAGTCCCAGAGACGTTGCAAACTTTGTTCCGCCGAGGAAGCCGAGAGCGTCATGCGAAAAGTGCAGGTTTGACGCCACCGGAAGCGGCGGCAGCGAGGCGTGGAGGTGAATTGCAGAGAAGATGCCCCAGCCCAGCAGCAGTACCACCATGACGGTGGTGATCTTCATTACCTCAAGGGCCTTGTCAGTCGATTCTTCAATGCCCTTGGTGTTCTGCCACCAGTAGTACAATGTGACGGCGGCGCAAAACATTGCCGATGTCTCATTCATCGGCAGCTGGCGCGCATGACCTGCGCTGATCAGGGCAGCTGGCAGCCATCCATGCACCGCGCCCACCGCCATCAGCTCGTTCAGGAGCCCGGTAATGTATTGCCCGGCCGATACGCCCGAGATCGGTCCGGTGAGGATGTAGTCGAACATCAGCGCCGAGACGCTCAGTTTGGCGAAGGTGCCGCCCAGCGCCTCTTTCACCACGCGATAGACGCCGCCGCGCGTGAACATCGAGCAGCTTTCCACGTAGACCGCGCGCACGGCAAACGAGAAGAGCATCACGCCGAGGATGAACCACGGCGCAGCTTTGCCGACCGCCTCTTCCGCAATGCCGCCTGCGTAGAACGCCGAAGAACCTAAATCATTGAGAACGACCGCTGCCGCCCGCCAGAAAGAGATGAAGGTAAGCATGACCGAGGAGGCAACGACTAGCCTTACCCGGTTTGATTGAGGAGCGGTAAACGTTTGACCGACAGACATGGATGAAGGGTGAAAAACCTTGCTAATCACCACCGGGCGAACAATGGCCCCCGGCAAGGACGCTCAGCGCTGAGTGTATGTCTAGTTGGAACGGCAGTCAATGGAAAGCGTGTACATGAACGCCAGGTTACTCACCGAAGAGCTCATGCAAGTCTTCAACAAAGCTGATGATCACGACAATCGCGGAGCCTGCCAGCCCGATGAAGAAGAGATAGGTCAACAGGTGCATGATGAAATAGACGAGCTCGCTCACATCAGCATTCTACCGCGATCCCACATGATGTCCATTCGTTTCAGGCAGCGGCCGGGCACAGCGTCTTTCACGTGGTCGCAATGGTAGACTCACCCTGAATGCGCTCTTATGCCCGCAATCCCATCTTTCTAGGATTGTTCTCTGCTGTTCTTCTCGATCTGCCGTTCCCTATCGCGGGACCGTTGCCGCCCTGGCGCGCTGTATTCGCATGGGTTGCTCTCGTACCGCTGCTCTATGGATTGCTCGCAGAATGGAGCGTCGCCGCGCCCAACTATCTGCGCCGCAGCGCCGTCGCCGGCTATGCCTGCGGTGTGTGCTGGTACATCCTGAATTGTTATTGGATCTACGACACGATGTACCTCTATGGCGGAGTGCCGCCGGTTGGAGCCGCGGGCATTCTGGTGCTCTACAGTCTGGTGCTGGGCTTGTACTTTGCACTCTTCGGATTTCTCATCGCGCTCTGCCGCAAAGCATTCCGCACGAATACATTTCCTCTGCTGCTGGCGCCGTTCTTCTGGGTGGCGATTGAGTTTGCCGCATCGCGCATTACCAGCGTTCCCTGGGATCAGCTTGGCTACGCGCAGGTGGATAACTTTCTGCTCACGCGCCTTGCTCCAGTCACCGGCGTCTACGGAATTTCTTTCGTGCTCGTCGCCGGCAATGTACTTTTTGCGGCAGCATTGCTGCCGCGCTCGCTGCATGTGCGCCTGCGCATCGGAGTCGGCGCGTGCCTGCTCGTCATTTTGCTGCAGCTTGGCTCTTTCATTCAGCCCAAACCATCTCCGACATCCGCTTACGCTGTCTTGCTGCAGCCCAATCTGGATGTGGCAACGAACAATGCATGGATAGGGCCGGAGTGGGATGAAAATATCTCGTGGATTCTGGAGCAGAGCGTGCGGAATTGCACGCCCGCCATCGCCGGAATGCCTACGCCTCATGCGCAAGCCAAGTCTCCTGACTGCGCGCAGAATGTGCCGCCGCCGGGTCTCGTCGCGTGGCCCGAAGCGCCATCGCCATTCCGAGGAGACGACCCGCGCTTTGTCGCACTGCTGCGTTCCATCGCAACCACCGCGCACGCGCCCGTCGTCGTCGGCCATATTGGCCGCGACGAAACCGGAGACTATAACTCCGCCGCCTTTGCCGCGCCTGACGGCCACATCATCGGCCGCTACGACAAAATCCATCTCGTGCCTTTTGGAGAATACGTGCCTTTTCGCAACGTCTTCTTCTTCGCAAAACATCTGACGCAGCAGGTCAGCGATTTCAACCGCGGCAAGTATCGCAAGGTCTTTCGCGTAGACGGCCACACCTTCGGCGTCTTCATCTGCTATGAATCCATCTTTGCCGATGAGGTCCGCCAGTTCGCCGTCAATGGCGCGCAGGTCTTCGTCAACATCTCCGACGACGGATGGTACGGCGACACCAGCGCTCCCTGGCAGCATTTGAATATGGCGCGTATGCGCGCCATCGAAAATCGCCGCTGGATTTTGCGGGATACCAATAATGGTGTGACTACGGCCATCGATCCTTATGGTCGTGTTACCGTCAGCGCGCCGCGTCATGTCACTACCTCGCTCGCCGCGCGTTACGGATATAACGACGGCCTGACCTTCTACACGCGATATGGCGACCTCTTCGCCATTCTCTGTGGGATAATCACAATAGCAGCCGCGGCCTGGGCCATGCGCCTTACGCTGCGGGTCAATCTTCGAATAAAAAGACAGGTCTCCTAAGTGTTGAACGATCTCGAATTCGCCTACACTCCCGTCCGGGACAAAGTCCGCGACCTGCGGGAGTATCTTTGACCCGGCGCGTCTCCGCAAAGAATTAGCTGAAATCGAAACCAGGCTTTCCGACCCGAGTGCGTGGTCGAATGCTGCGTTGTCGCAGCCGCTGATGCGCGACCGCAAGCGGATTGAAGCTCTGCTTGCAGACGATGAAGAACTCGCGCGCCGCACCAGCGATGTGGAAGCCTACTTTGATCTTGCGCGCGAAGGCGAGCCCGTTGAAGCCGATCTCGAACGGGAGATTAAATCCCTGAACGAATTTGCCGAAGCGATGGAATCGCGCACTTTGCTCTCGGGGGAGACCGATGGATTGAATGCCATTGTCACCGTCCACCCCGGCGCCGGCGGCACCGAAAGCCAGGACTGGGCTGAGATGCTGATGCGCATGTATCTGCGCTGGGCCGAGCAGCAGGGCTTCAAGACCGAGATGAACGACTACCAGGACGGCGAAGAAGCCGGTATCAAGTCGGCGACCTTCACCATTACCGGCGACTATGCTTTCGGCCAGCTCTCAGGAGAAACCGGGGTGCATCGCCTGGTGCGCATTTCTCCGTTCGACCAGGCCAAGCGCCGGCATACGTCGTTTGCATCGGTCTTTGTCTCACCGGAGATTGACGATTCCATCGAGATTGACATCAAGCCTGACGAGATTCGGACCGACACTTATCGCTCCGGCGGGAAGGGCGGCCAGCACGTCAATACAACGGACTCGGCTGTACGCATCACGCATATCCCGACGGGGATCGTGGTGCAGTGCCAGAACGAGCGCTCGCAGCACAAGAACCGCGAGAAGGCGATGAAGATGCTCCGCTCGCGCCTCTACGAATTTGAGCTGGAGAAGAAGAAAGCGGAGTCAAAGAAGCTGGAAGATTCGAAGTTAGATATTAACTTCGGCTCACAGATTCGCTCCTATGTACTGCAGCCGTATCGGATCGCCAAAGACCACCGCACGAAAGTTGAAGTTGGCGATGTGGATCGCGTGCTGGATGGGTACTTAGAGCCTTTTATTCGCGGGTATTTGCTGATGCGGCGAAATGGCGGAGTGCCTGTGGCTGCGGATGGTGGGGATGATTTGGACTAGACGTGTCGATAGCGGCCTCTGGCTCCATAAGATTTCTAGGCTGCTGCGAAGCTATTTGTGATTTAATTCTGGTCGCAAGAGGCTTCTACACGTGGGTACCGCGAATCCTGCAGCCGGAAATCAAGAGACGAATCAAAGCCCGAATAAGGAAGGGTCTGAAATCGCGCGGGATGTATTTATCTCGCTGATTTTGATCGTCATGGCCGTTTTCTTTGAGTTCATCTATGCAGTGGTGACTAAACAAGGCGAGATAGAGAGGCTACGTGCTGATCACAAACTGCTTCTGGAATTTCTGGGAAAGCCATTCGACTTATGGACGGTCGGAATCACTTTATTGGTTGCAGTTGCGCTGCGCCCAAATAGCGAAAATCGAGGACAGCATCTCGTCATACCCTCAATCATTGCTGTTGCTTCGTGTCTGGGAATATTCCTGGCCGTGATCTTCGGAGCGATCTTCGATACAAACTGGCTGAAGATAGCAGCGCCCGATTCCATCGGCGTAGTATTTATCGCCATAGCTGTATTTGCGGTAACGCGAAAGTGATGAAAACAGAAGAGACAAAACAAGCCTTGATCGTGGTCGCGTTTGTATTGTTTGGCATAGTTGTGCTTTTTTTCATCGCAAGGGCTCTTCTCTCATTTCTACTGCAGCACTGGATCTTCTCCGGAACAGTTATCCTGGTGGCATTGTGTCTTGGGATATACCAGTTTGTGTTGAAGTCCGATTCGTAATTCTCAGACAACACCAATTTTTTCTTGGTCAATATCCCATACAGCTAAAAATAGGCGGCTGCGAAAGAACAGAGTAATGAACGAACCAACCACCATCCGCGAAATCCTTGACAACGCGAAGACTATCGCCGTCGTCGGCCTTACTAACAAGGAAGGCCGCGCCAGCCTTGGGGTTTCGCGCTTTATGCAGAGTCGCGGATACCGCATTATTCCGGTCAATCCGCAGATCGACAGCGCGCTCGGCGAGAAGGCGTATCCCACGCTCGATGCTGCGCTGGAAGCCGTCGGCAAAATCGATCTTGTGAATGTCTTCCGCCTGCCGAAGTACATTCCCGAGATTGTGAAGGATACGATCCGCCTCAAAATTCCTTACCTGTGGATACAGGAAGGCATCGTGCATAACGAGGCTGCGGTTCAGGCAGAAGCAGCGGGCATCAAACTTGTTATGGACCGCTGCATCCTGAAAGACCGCATGGCTGCTGGCTGGAGCTAGCTGCTGCGCATCTGCGCCGCGATCCAGGCCAGTTTCTACGCCGCATAAAGAATCGCTTTAGGACGTGCGCATCGCACGAAGAATCAAGCCATTTGACTGCATGGAAGGCCGTGTAACCAGGCACTGCCCTTCGCCGTCCTACAATAGAAGTACCGAGAATGCGCGCCCGCAATTTGATCCCGATCCTGTGCCTGCTGGTCTTTTTTTCAGCGTGGGCTCCCGCGGCATGGTCCGCGCCCGTGGCCACTGCTCCGCACCTCACTGTGCAACTGGCCGTGCCACCGGCGGAAATCTATCCGGGGCAGAACTTCACGGCGGGCCTTTATTTCAAGCTGGAACCAGGCTGGCACGTGTATTGGATCAACGCCGGCGATTCCGGCGAGCCTCCGCGCATCAAGTGGACGCTGCCCGAGGGCATCACGGCTGATGCAATGCAGTTTCCCGCGCCCCAGCGTCTGCCGCTCGGCCCGCTGATGGACTTCGGCTATGAGAACGAAGTTCTGTTCCCTATAGCGATGCATGTCAGTCCTGCGTTCAAGCCAACGGCTGAGTCGATAACGTTAAGCTCCAAGGTAGACTGGCTCGTCTGCCGCGAAGTGTGCATCCCCGGCAAAGCGACGCTCGACGTTACGCGCAAAGTGCTGTCATCGCCTCCGTCATCGCCGACGTTCATCGCCGCAGACCAGCAATTGATCGCTCGGCTTGCGCACACCTTGCCGCAGCAGTTGCCCGCGGGCATGCAGGCGAAGTTCATACCAACGGCCACGGGTTTCAACCTCACCGTCATCACCGGCCGGCGCGAGACAGGCGCGCAGTTCTTTCCTTTCGATCAGAATCAGCTCGCCAACGCCGCGCCGCAGCCGGTGACGCCGCTCAGCAACGGCTTCGAAATCAGCCTGAAGAAAGACGAGAACCTGCGGCAGAATCCAGGCACACTGCATGGCCTCGTAGTCCTTGCCGATGGCAACGCTTTCGAGATCCATGCAGCGCAGGGAACGCTTGCAGCCGCAGAATCTTCCTCCAGCAGCGATTTCGCCGGACTGGCGAAAATCGCCGGCCTCGCTTTTATCGGCGGCATCATTCTCAATCTCATGCCATGCGTCTTTCCTGTGCTCTTCATCAAAGGCCTTTCGCTGATGCAGTCGTCGCAGCATCAGCGCCACAAGCTGCGCGCGCATGGATGGGTCTATACGCTTGGCATTCTCGTTTCATTCTGGGCGGTTGTCGCGCTGCTTCTGATCCTGCGCGCTGGCGGACGCCAGCTTGGATGGGGCTTCCAGTTCCAGTCGCCGGGCTTTATCGCCGTCATCGCGCTGCTTCTGTTCTTCCTCGGGCTCTCGCTGGCCGGCATGTTTGAGATCGGTCTCTCGCTCACCAGCAAAGGATCGAGTCTCGCCGGGCAGCACGGATATGCAGGCAGTTTCTTCACCGGCGTGCTTGCCATGGTCGTCGCCACGCCCTGCACCGCGCCCTTTATGGGAGCAGCAATCGGCTATGCGCTTTCGCGATCCGCGTTCATCAGCTTCGTCATCTTTACCGCGCTTGCTCTCGGGTTGGCCGCGCCTTACCTGCTGTTGACTTTTTTCCCGGCGTGGACGAAGGTGCTGCCGCGACCCGGTGCATGGATGGAAATCCTCAAGCAGGCGACATCGATTCCCATCTTCGCCACTGTCATCTGGCTTGTGTGGCTCTTTGCGCAGTCAGCAGGATTGAACGCTCTAGCCGGACTGCTGGCTGCTTTTCTGCTGCTGGCAGTGGGGGGATGGATTCTCGGGCGTTGGCCGGCAAAGGCTCCTGCGACCGCAGCCGCTGTGATTGTTCTTGCCCTCGCAGTCGCTCTGCCAATACTTGCCGTACGCAAGCTGAACGTGGCCTCAGCCCACGTCGCTACAGCCGGCAGCTCGCAGTGGGAACCATTCTCACCCGCGCTGGTCGACAAATACCGCGCGCAGGGCCGTCCGGTCTTCGTCGATTTCACTGCGGACTGGTGCCTCAGTTGCCAGGTGAATGAGCGTGTCATCCTGAGCCGCTCCGACGTGCAGCAGAAACTGCGCGATGGTGGATTCGCTCTCGTCCGCGCCGACTGGACCAACGCCGACGAAACCATCACGCAGGCTCTCAACAGCCTAGGGCGCAGCGGCGTGCCCACTTATGCCATTTATCCCGGCTCCACGCAGGAACCGCCGCAGGTCCTGCCCGAGGTGCTGACGCCGGGCATCGTCATTGATGCAATCGACAGAGTGCAGCAGAAGCAGGCCGCGCTTAACGCCGCACGCTAAAGCGATTCAACGTCTATCTCTCTATCCATCACGCAGCTTCAAGCCAGCGCGACGGTTTCCACATCCTCCAATATTGCGTGAACATGGAATACAAACATCCTGGCCTGCAGACAAAAGCCGTTTGTAATCTTCGTGTCACATATCTGTGACATGGTTTCTTGAGACCAATCTTTCTGCGCGAATAGAAATTTTTCTCGACCCGGGAAGGCATCTCCGTGCAAAATAGACGCCTACCCCGGATCGCGTACGAATAGATCGGTAAGCTGCGGGCATACTCCCCTCAACCGCAATGACGGTTGATTCTCATCCTGCGGCGCATACGCAGTTTTTTGAAGCCAAGCCAGTTTAAATTTCAGGAGACCAGTGCCTTCTATAAAACGCATATCCCCACACTTGTACAAATATGGCAAGTACGCCTTTATGCTGCTGCTCTTCACCGTGCTGCCGTCCCCATTACGCCTTCATGCCCAATCCACGCAGGGAGCGATTCTCGGCACGGTCAGGGACGCGACCGGAGCGATTGTGCCGAATGCAACCGTTACGGTAACAAATATCGACACCAGCGTCGCGCACACCGACACGACGGACAGTTCCGGAAATTACCAGGTGCTGAACCTGAGCGCGGGCCACTACAAAGTGGAAATAACGGCTTCCGGATTCGATACCACGGTGATCAATAATCTGTCGCTGGTGGCGCGCGGACAGCTGCGCGCGGACGCTGAACTGAAGGTAGGCGCGGTCAGCCAGCAGGTCGCTGTCAATGCGCAGAATATCGGCGCCATCGAAACAGAAACACCTTCCATCACCGCGACCTATAGCGCCGTTGACGTGCAGAATCTTCCGGCAAATTATCGCGCCAGCGCGAACGGCACCAGCCCGTTGAACCTTATTCAGACGCTTCCCGGCGTTCAATCGGACACAGGCACGAGCACAGGCACCGGCGTTTCTTTTTCTGTGCAGGGCGGGCTGCCATCGCAGGCCGATGTCACCGTCGACGGGGTGACCGCGCAGAACACCACCAGCAACAAGCCGCTGCAGAATGCTCTTCCATCCGGCGAATCGATCTCTGAGCTGCGCGTCGACGGCGTGCTGAACAACGCAGAGTTCGGCCAGCCGGGCGAGGTCACATTCATCTCGAAGAGCGGCACCAATCACCTTCATGGCGCTGCCTTCTGGTATCACCAGAATTCGGCCTTCGATGCCACACCCTTTGGCGCGGCTACAAAACCGCACATCGTCGGCAACGACTTCGGCGGCACCATCGGCGGCCCCGTCGTCATCCCGCATCTCTACAACGGACACGACAAGAGCTTTTTCTTCGGCACCTATGAAGGCTTCCGGCTGCCCAGCGCAACGCCCTATCAGGCTTATGTGCCCAGCACGCCGATGAAGAAGGGTGATTTCAGCTTTCTGCCTTACCCGCTGCTCAATCCGTTTACCGGAACACCGTATCCCAACAACCAGGTGCCCATCAACTCGGTTTCGCAGGCTTTTCTGCAGTTCTTCCCCGATCCCAACGTGGGCGACCCGACCATCTACAACCCAAGCTCGCCGAACTACATCGTGAACCAGAACTCGACCTACGACTCCAACCAGTTCGATGTTCGCGGCGACCAGTACTTCGGCCAGAAAGCGTTGGTCTTCGGGCGCTTCACCTGGAAGAACATCAGCTACGCCAACCCTGAGCCGCTACTCATTCCAGAAGGCTCAAACATTGGTCAGGACCGCGTGCTGGTTGTGGCGGCGAACTACAACTTCACGCCAAACCTCATCAATGAATTCCGCTTCGGTTTTACCTGGGACACCACCGGCACCACCAATTCCTTCAACGGTCCCGGCTTTGCCAACAGCACCGGGTTGCAGGGTCTGCAGAATCTCTTCTTCAACGGCATTTCCGAACTCGACTTCAACCAGCTCACCAGCCTCACCGGCGATCGCCTTGCCTCGACAACCAAGTCGCGCACCTTTCAATACGTTGACTCGGTTTCCTGGGTCAAAGGCCACCACAGCATGAAGTACGGCCTCGACATCCGCCACATTGAAGCGCTCACGCCGCTCAGCTTCTTCGGCGCGGATAACTACGGTACATTCGCTTTCAACACGGGACACAACTTCACCGGCCTCGGCGTCACTCCCGGACAGGAGTTCGCCGACTTCCTGATCGGCACGCCGCAGGGAACCGCGTACGATGTCGTGACCGCGGACAATGACGGTCTATCGATCTACTACAACTTCTACGCGCAGGACGATTGGAAGATCACGCCGCGCCTCACGTTGACCTACGGCGTGCGCTATGAATACCACCCCGGCTACCACGATCCTTCCGGCAACATCGGCAACTTCGATCCTTTCGTGCCGCTTTCCGGCACCGCCGTCTATCCTGACGGCGCCGAGAATACGCTGAGCGCCGGCTTCCTTGCCAGCTTCGACGCCTGCCCGGTTGGCCAGAGCACCGGAGCGCCGGCAGAGAACGGCGCGCCTTGCACGCCGGTGCTGCCTAACAGCGCCGTTGGACTGTCCTCCAGCCTGCGCCATGCGTCCACCAAGCGCTTTATGCCTCGTTTCGGCTTCGCCTACCGCCCGTTTGACGACGACCGCACGGCGGTACGCGGCGGCTTCGCCATGTACAACATCACCACGCTCGGTTCCATCTTCTACTCGTTGACCGGAACCCTGCAGGCATCTACAAATATCTACCAGAACAGCGAAACTGCAACTGGCCCCGCCTACGCATGGCCTGCGATCTACGCTGGCTCCGGGGAAAGCTCTGCCGCTGGCGCACTCGGAACGGCATACTTTGGAACCGCGAACGACATCAACTGGAAAGATCCCTATGCCGAGCAGTGGTCGCTCTCCGTCGACCATGAATTTGGCCAGGGATACGGCGCACGCATCTCCTACATCGGCATGAACACGCGGCAACTGGTCTGGGCTCCGAACGAGAACGACTTGCCGTACTCCAACACAACCTCCGCCTATAACCAGCCATTGAGCGCGCGCCCATTCCCCAACTGGGGCGTGATCAACGACCGCGCCACCGGAGCCAACGGCAGCTACAACTCCATGCAACTGGAAGCAACGCATCGCTACACCAACGGCTTGACCTTCGATTCCGCTTATACCTACGCCAAGAGCCTGGCCGACAACCAGGGCCCGAACAACAACAACGGCTTCGCCGATGAAAACGGCGGCGCCCGCACATCCTACGGCCGCAGCCATTTCGTCGATTACGGCAATGTCTACGGCACCCGCCGCAATCGCTGGAGCACGACCGCGGTCTATGCTCTCCCGTTCGGCCGTGGACGCCAGTTTGGAGGCAACATGAGCCGCTGGGAAGATCTCGCTGTCGGCGGATGGCAGCTCAGCAGCATCTTTCTCTGGCAGGGCGGACCCTACCTTACGCCTTACTTCCCCGGCGGCAGCGTCGATCCCTCCGGCACGGGCTCGGGACTGAGCGGCAATTTCCAGGGCGGCTCTTATCCGGCTCGCGCGCAGAAGCCTGACCAGGTGGCCGGCTGGAAACCCCATGGTCAAAACCGCAACAACTGGATCAACCTCGCGGCATTCACCTGCCCCGGCGAGCCCAACTGGCAGTTCGGACAGACCTGCAACATCGGCTCCGGCCAGGCAGGCGCGCCCGGCCCGATTGGCCGCTTCGGCAATGCGCAGGTGGGATCTGTGATAGGGCCGGGAACGGTGAACCTGTCGGCAGGACTAAGCAAGACCTTCGCAATTACTGAAGGCATTCGCCTCCGCGCCGAGGGAACCTTCACCAACGTCCTGAATCACACCAACCTGGGTGATCCCAACCTCAACCTGACCAGTTCAAGCTATGGCGTCATCACCGCACCGCGCGGATCAGACTTTGCCTCTGCCCGCAACGGCCAGGTCTCGATGCGGCTGGAGTTCTGAGACTGCAACCTGAGCACAAAGCAGAAAGCCCGCCGTCAGGCGGGCTTTCTTTGTTTTATGTACGTTCCTGCAGAATGATGGGTGCCCCATCCTATCGCGCGTGGTTGCGCGATAGGGTGGGAAAGCATAACCCTTCGCCTCAATACCGCCAGCTCGTCAAATCCGCGCCCTTTGGAGCCGTCTTCTCGATCCGCTCCAGAATCTTTGGCAGATACATCGTGTTGTAGTGCAGGCGCGATAGATAGTTCGGCTCCGTAGGATCGCCATTCCAGCAATGCTCCGCACGGTCGCCGTACTTCACCTCGCCGTCATATGGAGGATTCTTCGTCGACTTCAAAAAATCCTCCATGTAATACACAGCGTCATTCAGAAAGTAGGTATCCGCGCTGCCCACATAGATGTGGATCTTGCCCTGCAGCTTCGGTCCGAGCGTGGACCAGTTCTTCTCCATGATGGCGCGCAGATCGTAATGCTCTTTCCAGTACTCTGCGGTCTTATGATCGATTACGCCCGTCTCTTTGTCGAAGATCGGCTGCGGATAGCCATCCGCTCCCACCGGCCCAAAGATAGCCTGCCAGATGTCGTACTGCTCGCCCGAGCGCCCGTGATCGCCAAGCGCCAGCTCGTACGCATTGTTGTCCTGTTGCAACGCCAGCGTCTGCCCAAGGTAGTTGCGCATCGAAGGCTGCGGGATCTGTTTGTGCGCGCCCTGCATATAAAACGCATTGGCGTCGTCGTAGAGATTGATCGTTGTATAGGCGCGAAAATCAATCGGGTCGGGGCATGCGGCGAAGGTTCCGTTGTAATGGTCGGGGTAAAAGACCTGCACTGCCAGCGCCTCCCATCCGCCAGTCGAGCCGCCATACATGAACCGCGCCCAGCCCTGTCCAATACCGCGAAACTTCTTCTCGATTACAGGGATCAGCTCCGTCTCGATCGCGTCGCCATACGGCCCGACATTGGCTGAGTTCACTGCATAGGAGTCGTCGTAATAAGGATTCGCATGGTTGATCTTCACAATCAGCACGCGGGGAAATTTCGGGCTGATCCACTGCTGGTAGAACTTGTACGCCTCCTGTTGCTGAATGCGGTTGTAGCCTGAAATATGGAAGCGCTGGCTGTAGTCGGGCTTCAGATTCGGGTCCGGCGGCTCGGTGCGGAAATCGCCAAAGCCCTCGGAAAAGTGATCG
>Ga0335072_10000564_pt1 | contig 69774 bp, 62 predicted proteins | sample Lox_Sample_21_FD_206725 | JGI IMG/M metagenome (GOLD analysis project Ga0335072, IMG submission 206725) | Soil microbial communities from Loxahatchee National Wildlife Refuge, Florida, United States - Lox_Sample_2.1 | ecosystem: Environmental > Terrestrial > Soil > Wetlands | place: USA...
CGGCATCCTGCACGTCTATCGTGATCGCAAGAGCTTTGAGCATGCCGGGCGGGTCAACGCATTGTTGCGGCAAGGCGGCCTCGATCGCCACGCGGTCGATGCCAAAGAGATCAAGACCATCGAACCGGCGGTTCACGGTGACTATTACGGCGGCTTCTACACGCCGTCGGACATGACCGGCGACATCCACAAATTCACCACCGGATTGGCGGAGGCCTGCATCCGCCGCGGCGCCCGCCTGGTCTGCGACGCCGCCGTGCAACACGTGGCCGCTTCAGATCGCGGCATACGGGTGACGTGGCGAGCGGAAGGTGGGGCGGGGGCCGCCGAGGCAACTGCCGCCGACGCGGTGGTGGTTTGCGCCGGCGTCGCCAGCCGGCATTTCGCCGCGATGCTGGGCGATCGGGTCAACATTTATCCGGTGAAGGGCTATTCGATCACGATCGCACTTGATGATCTGCGCAGCCGCGATGCCGCCCCCTGGGTCAGCCTGCTCGATGACGAGGCGAAGATCGTCTCGAGCCGTCTCGGGCCGGATCGATTCCGGATCGCGGGGACTGCCGAGTTCAACGGCTTCAATTGGAACATCCGCGACGATCGCGTGCGTCCGCTGGTGCGCTGGACGCGACAACTCTTTCCGGATGTCTCCACCGAGCGCGTGGTGCCCTGGGCCGGGCTGCGGCCGATGACGCCGGGCATGTTGCCGCGCGTCGGCGCGGGACGCCGGCCGCGCGTCTTCTATAACACCGGCCACGGACATCTCGGCTGGACTCTCGCGGCGGCCACCGCCGGCATGATCGCCGACATCGTCGACACGTCGCTGCGGCCGGCGGCGCCGAGATTCTCCGCGTCGGTCGCTGCCTCAAGAGTCGTCGCGACGGGTGCCGGGGGGTGACCGACTGGTGCGTTGCCGAAGCCGAACCGCTTCTAGTCCGCGCCGACGGCAGACCCGCGCGATTGCTTGGGCCGCGGCCGGCTGCCGAGCGACGGCTGCGGCGCGGCACGTTGCCCGGCGGTTTTCGGTTGCCGCGTCCGCTCATCGCGGCTTCCGTGGCCGAGCTTATGCGAGATTTGCTGGCTGGCACGGGTCAGCGCGGCGATGTCGGCGGGGCGCGGTTTGCCGGGCAGGAACTGAATCGAGCCGACAATGGCGAGCGCACCGATGCACGCATCGTTATAGTCGAAGATCGGCGCGGCCACGGCGTTGATGCCGAGCATGGCTTCCTCCGGCGCCGAGGCATAGCCGCGCCTGGTAATTTCGATCAGCGTCTTCTCGACGCGATCAATCGACGTGACCGTGTGCTCGGTGAATGTCTCGAGCGGCCGCGCGAGGATGCGCGCCTGGAACGGGCGCGGCGCAAAGGCGAGCATCACCTTGCCCTGGGCCGAGGCATGGAATGACAATTCGCTTCCCGGACGTACACCGATCTCGATCGGCGACGTGCTGGCCAGTTTGGACAAAACCAGCGCGCCGCGCGGCGCCATCTCCGACAGCACGACGGTGTGGCCGAGCGCGTCGCGCAGGTCGCGCATGGGGCCTGCGGCAAGCTGGACGAGGTCGGTCTCCGGCGCGAGCCGCGCCAGCAGGCGGCTCTTGGGGCCGATCGCATAGCGGCTGGTGGTCGGATTCTGTACCAGATAGCCGCGCGACACCCAAGTCGACAGATGGCGGTGCACCGAACCTTTGGTAACGTCGAGCCGCTCCGCGATCTGGGTGACACCCAGTTCTTCATCGGCAAAGGCGACGGCTTCCAGCACATCGATCGCAAGCTGGAGTGACCGCACTCCGCCCGCATCTTCTCCGGCCAAGACCCGGGCCATGTAAATCTCGCTTGAATCCCGTTCGTTCGCGATAGCGAAACATCATACGATAATTGAGAACGCAATCAAGCGGCTAGCGTTCCGTTGTCAAATAGCTCCGCGCTGAAACGCGTCAAAATGGCGCCTCGATATTGACTCGCGTCTGGCGCTGGCGCTATCAATACAAAACGCTGTTTTGTGCTCGCGAACAACAATCGGACGCAAGGTGCGTGGGAGAGGGAGTGAGGCATGGCGCTCGATACGACTTCCGCTGAACCTGTCGAAAAACGCATCGACGGATTGCTGCGCGGCGCGGTTGACCCGCACGTGCACAGCGGTCCCTCGATCGCGGCGCGGGGCGTCGATCACGTCGAGCTTCTCAAGGCCGCGTCCGCAGCGGGATTCGCCGCGGTGGTCACCAAGGACCACGACTATAGCGGCGTCATGACCGCCGCCTTGATCAAGAAACACTTCCCCGAGCTGACGACCAAGATCTATTCAAGCATCGTGCTCAACAACGTGGTGGGCGGCTTCAATCCCTTTGCCGTCGAGCACACCGCCGCCATGGGCGGCAGGATCGTATGGCTGCCGACGCTTGCCGCGCAAAATCATCTGCGCTGGGAGAAGGAGACGGCGCGAACCCACCCGGCATCGACCGATAAGATGCGCCACGCCGTCGGCATTCCGGTGCTCAATGCCGACAAGACCGTCCGCGACGATGTCAAGGAAGTGCTCGATGTCGTCGCCAAGAATGACATGGTGCTCGCAAGCGGCCATCTTCACGTCAGCGAAACCTGGCTCGTCTTCGAGGAGGCGCAGCGGCGCGGCGTGAAGCGGCTGGTGCTCACGCATCCGGAGGAGATCGTCGACGCCAGCATCAACGACGTGCAAGGGATCGCCGCCATGGGCGCCTTTGTCGAGCATTCGCTGTGCATGTTCGTCGAAGGCTCGAAGTTCAAGTTCGCCGGGGGTGAAGAGCTGCAGAAGCTCATCGAGGCAGCCGGTGTCGATCAAACCGTCATGTGTTCGGATCTCGGGCAAGTCGGCACGATCAGCCCGCTGGAAGGTTTCCGGCGCGGCATCAAGCTCTGCATCGATCTCGGCTACGACGACGAGCAGATCCGCAAGATGTTCTCGGTCAATGCGGCGCGCATGATCGGCATCGAATCGGTCCTGCCGTCGCGGCATTGATGGTTGATTGTTCATCGCGCGGCCGGAACGCCGGCCGCGCGCAATAGAGTCTGTGGGAGGTCACATGTATGATGCCAGCGATCCGCGCGCCAAACTGGCGGCGTCTGCGGCCGCCAAGGCGCCGCCCAGCGGCCCTTTTGGCGGCGCCGAATATGTCCGCTTCTACGACAGGGCGCCGCAGGAGAGCGGCCCCGCCGGAAAAACCTGGTACGGCCGCGGCCAGAATTTTGTCTTGGCCTATACCGAAGGGCGCAAGGGCGGCGAGCTCGCGCGTGACGCGCAGGTCGATGAATACGTCGTGTTGTTGCCTGACGCGACCACGGCCGCCGAGATCACGACCACGGACGGCGTGCAACGGGTGAACGGCGCTTCGCTCGCTTTCGTTCCGCCCGGCCGTTCGAGTGTGCGGATCGTGGAAGCGGGGCCGGTCATACGCCTGTTCACCACGCGCTCGAAAGACGTGGCCGACAAGTGCTCCAACGGCGCGTCTTATGCCTCGGCCAAGCCCTATGTGGCGCCGGTCGAGGCTTGGCCGGCACCGAAGGACGGTTATCGCCTGCGCGTTTACAGTCTCGACGTGCCGCCGGAGCCCGGTCGGTTCGGCCGCATCTGGCGCTGTTCGACCTTCATGGTCAATTACCTGGATTCTTATAACGGTCCGCGCGACGCGACCAAGCTGTCGCCGCATCATCACGACGATTTCGAGCAATGCTCGCTGGCTCTGCAGGGCGAGTTCGTTCATCACCTGCGCTGGCCGTGGACGGTCAACAAGAATTTCTGGCGCGCCGACGATCACGAATTGTGTGGGAGCCCCTCGATCGCGGTGATCCCGCCGCCGTCGGTGCACACCACCGAAGCTGTCGGCAAGGGCATCAATCAGCTTGTCGACATCTTCTGCCCGCCGCGGCTCGACTTCTCGCAAAAGCCCGGCTGGGTGTTGAATTCCGACGACTATCCGCTCCCGTGAGCGCGCTTGTTGCAGGTTGATCGATCATGACCGCTTCATCCTTTCGCCAACGGCTGCTTGCCGCCGAGCCTCTGGTCGGGACTTTCCTGAAGACCCCGACCAGTCATGCCACCGAGATCGTCGGCGATCTCGGATTCGATTTTGTCGTCATCGATCAGGAGCACGCGCCGTTCGATCGGACGACGACCGACATCGCGCTGCTCGCCGCGCGCGCGCTGGATACGCCGGCTTTGGTGCGCGTGTCGGGTCCCGATGCGATCCTCTCGGTGCTCGATTGCGGCGCGACCGGCGTGCTGGTGCCGCATGTCGCAAGCGCCGCCTATGCGCGCGAAGTCGCCGCGATCTGCCGCTATCGCGGCGGCAAGCGCGGCTTTGCCACCTCGACCCGCGCCGGGCGCTATACCGGCGTGCCGATGTGGCGGCACGTCTCCGACAGCGACGCCGGCACGGTCTTCGTGGCGCAGATCGAAGACATCGAAGCGCTCGACGAGGTCGAAGCAATCGCGGCGGTCGAGGGCGTCGATTCATTGTTCATCGGCCGCGGCGATCTCACGGCCGCGTTTGGCGACGAAACGAAGGACCCGCCGGCGGTGCGCAAAGCGGTGGAACGGATCTGCGAGGCCGCCCGGCGCGCGCGCAAGCCGATCAGCGTCTATGTCGGCGGGGTGGCGGAAGCCGCATGGCTGCGGCGACTCGGCGCCTCAGCATTCATCTTGTCGTCGGACCAGGGCTTCCTACGGCAGGCCGCCGCGCAGGGACTGAGCGAATTGCGCGAGGCTGCCCGCGCGGCCGCATAAGTTCGACGACATGCCGCGGCGGGAACGCCACGGCGTGCAACAAATGCCAAGATCCGGCAAGGGAGGATGTGAAATGCGTATCACGAGTTTCCGGCATGCGATTATTGCCGCCGCAGCGCTTGCGGTCATTCCGTGCGGGGCTGCTTCCGCGCAGGAAACCTTCAAGGTCGGCGCTTCGCTCGGGCTCACCGGCTACGGATCACTGACCGACGGTCATTGGCGCGACGGGTTAGAGGTGGCGATAGCGGCCGTGAATGCCGAAGGCGGCGTGCTCGGCCACAAGCTCGAGCTTTTCTACGAGGACAACAAATCGACGCCGCAGCAGGCGGTCGTCGTCTACCGCAAGATGATGTCTGAGGATAATGTCAAAGCCTTCGACAGCGGCTGTATTTCCGCCGGCAATTTCGCGGCCGCGGGTTTCGTGTCGCAGGCCAAGATTCCGATGTTCTTGTGCTCCATCCTGCCGCGCCTGCCGGATGAGCAGAAATGGGCTTTCAGCTTCCTGCCGCCGCCGAAATTCGAGGTCGAGGCGCGCTACGATTATCTCAAGAACAAGACTGACGTCCGCAAGATCGGCATTCTCGCCGATCCGAGCCCTTACAGTCTGCTGATGAAGGGGATCGCGGAAAAGGAAGCCGCCGATTACGGACTCACCGTCGTCGCCAACGAGACCTATCAGCAGGACGACGCCGACTTCAGCGTTCAGATCGGCCGCATCAACTCGGCCGGCGGCGGCGCGATCATCATGATCGGGCAGGGCAATGCCGCGGTCACCGCCGCCAACAACATCAAACATCTCGGGCTCGACAAGATGCTTCTGCTCGGCAGCATCAACGAGAAGGACATCATACTGTCAGCGGGCAAGGTGCTGGGCGAGCAATATCTCTTTCCCTCGCCGCTGGTTCAGGTTGCCGCCGCCGCCGACGATCTGAATGTGATTGCCGATCCCGCGTCGCGCGCCGCCGCGCAGGCCTTCCTCACGGCGTTCAAGGTCAAGCATCCGGATACCGACACGGGACAGGCTTCGCGAGCCTGGGACTCGATCCTGATGATGGCGAACGCGATCAAGAAGGCGGGCTCGACCGACGGTACGGCGATCCGCGACGCCTTCGAGAAGCTCGGCCACTATGACGGCGCCGGCGCATCCTACGACTTCTCGGCCGATCAGCATGTCGGCATCACGAAAAATCCCTACGTGATCGCGTTCGTGAAAGACGGCAAGCTGAAGATCAAATAATGACGGCTCCGGACACTTCAGCGCCGCCGCTCATCGAGGCCAGCGAGCTTGCCGCGAGCTACGGTCGCATCGCGGCGCTGAAGCCGACGAGCCTGCATGTCAAAGCGGGCGAGTTCGTCACCATTCTGGGCCCGAACGGGGCGGGGAAGACCACGCTGCTGCGCGCGATGGCGCGGCTCATTGCCAGCCGTGGCCGCATCAGCTTCCAAGGCAGGGACGTGACCGGCTTGCGCACACACGAGCTTGCCAGGCTGGGGATCATCATGGTGCAGGAAGGCCGCGGCCTGTTCGGCGAGATGACCGTGCGCGAGAATCTGTTGCTCGGCGCCTTCAATGCCGGCGGCGCCGCCGCCGAGATCGCGCGCCGCTTCGACGGCGTTTTTGCCTTGTTCCCGCGGCTGCGCGAACGCGCCGAGCAGATCGCGTCGTCGATGTCCGGCGGCGAGCAGCAGATGCTCGCGGTCGGCCGTGCCCTGATGGCCGAGCCGAAACTGCTCATTCTCGACGAGCCGTCGCTCGGGCTCGCGCCGCGCGTGGCGGCGGAGATCCTTTCGACCTTGGGCGCGCTCAACCGCAAGGGGCTCGGCATTCTTCTCGTGGAGCAGAAGGCGCCGCTGGCGCTCAAGCTGGCGCAGCGCGTCTATGTTCTTGCCTCCGGTTCGGTCCGCGCCGAATTGCCCGCTTCTGACATCAAGTCGCACCATGACCTCGCGCGCTTCTATTTTCACTAGGCTCGGCGGCCTCAACTATGTCGCAAGCGGCGGGCTTGCCTGCATCGCGCTGTTGTTCGCCTTCGTCTTCATCCGCGGCGGCTATCTGGTCACCGTGCTGCAACTCGCGATGATCTACGGAATTTTCTGCGTCGGGCTGAATTTCTTCATGGGCTATACCGGCCAGGCGTCGTTCGGCCAGAACGCCTTTGCCGCCATCGGCGGTTACGGCACCGCGATCCTGTGCGTGCAATATCAATGGGAGCCGATCTTCGCTCTGCTGGCGTCGATGGCGATCGCGGGCATCGCGGCGCTGATCGTCGGCTATCCGGCGTTGCGCTTGCGCGGCCACTATCTGGCGATGGCGACGTTTGCACTCGGGCTCATCACCTACGATCTTTCGGTGCAATGGACCGATCTGACCCAGGGCTATATGGGCTATTCGGGAATTCCGCCGCTCGGCATCGGTCCTTTCAAGGTCGAAGGCGAGCGGTGGAAGCTGTTCTGTCTCATTCTGCTGCTGGGGCTTGGACTGTGGGTGTCGCACCGGCTGCGCGACTCGCGCTTCGGCCGCGCCTTGCGCGCCATCTCCGGCAGTGAATTGGGCGCATCGGCGCTCGGTATCCGGGTGTCGCGCTATAAGCTCGCCGCTTTCGTCATTGCCGCGCTTTATGCCTCGGTGGCGGGGTCGCTCTTCGCGCATGTCGTCGGCTTCATCAGCCCGGAAGTGTTCGGCCTGCAGATGGTGGTGGTGACCTTCACCATTCTCTATGTCGGCGGCATCGGCACTGTTCTTGGCCCAGCCATCGGTGCGGTCATCGTCTCGCTGCTGCCGGAACTGTTTCGCAGCACCGGGTCTTTCCAGGACATCGCTTATGCCGCGGTGTTGCTCTTGATGCTGATCTTCGTGCCGAAAGGCCTTTACGCGCTCGCCGCGCTCGGCAGGTCCAAAGCCGGGCTGAAGGCCGAACTGAAGGCGGAGAGCTGAACCGTGGCGCTCCTCAACGTCCGCAATCTGACCAAACGCTTCGGCGGCCTCGTGGTGAACAACGAGATCGATCTCGCCGTTCCCGAAGGCAGCCTGTTCGCCGTCATCGGTCCCAACGGCGCCGGCAAGACGACGTTCTTCAACATGATTTCCGGTTTCCTGCCGCCGACTGCCGGCCGCATCGAATTCGCCGGCACCGACATCACCGAAATGCGGCAGGACAAGATCGCGGCCATGGGCCTCATCCGCACCTTTCAGCTGGTGCAATTGTTCAAAGGCATGACGGCCGCCGAAAATGTCGAGGTCGGTTTCCATCTCGCCAGCAAAGGCGGCATGGGCGCGGCGCTGTTGCGGCTGCCCTGGTTCCTCCGCCAGGAGAACGAGATTCGCCGCAAGGCGCGCGATCTGCTCGAATTCGTCGGGCTCGCCGCGCAGGCCGATCAAGATGCCGATCTTCTGCCTTACGGTCAGCAGCGCCTCTTGGAAGTCGCGCGGGCGCTCGCCGCGCAGCCGCGCCTCCTTCTGCTGGATGAGCCGGCGGCAGGCTTGAACGCGCACGAGACCGATGCGCTTGCCGGAATCATCCAGAAGCTCAACGCCGGCGGCATCACGGTGCTCTTGATCGAGCACGATATGGGGCTGGTGACGCGCATCGCGCAGCGGATTGCGGTGCTCGATTTCGGCCGCAAGATCGCCGAGGGCACGCCTGAGGAAATCAAGCAGCATCCCGACGTCATCGCCGCCTATCTCGGCATCGACGAGGCGGCGCAAGAGGCGGCACATGCCTAGCATCGTCGAACTCGCGCAGAGCCTGGTCAACGGCGTCGGCATCGGTCTGGTCTACGGCCTGATCGCCATTGGCTTTTGCGTCATCTACAACGCCAGCGGCATCGTCAATTTCGCGCAGGGCGTATTCGTCATGCTCGGCGGCATGTTCACCTATACCCTGTTGAGCAAGTTCGGCCTGCCGATCGCCGCGGCGGCGATCGTCAGCATCCTTCTGGTTTCCCTTGTCGGCCTTCTGGTGCAGGTGCTGGTCATCAGCCCGATGTGGAAGCGCAAGGCACCGCTCTTCGCCATCATCCTGGCCACGCTCGCCGTGCAGCTTCTGATCGAGCAGATCGTCATTCTGACGCTGGGCGATCAACCGCGGACCTATCCGGAATTCTCCTCCGGCGGTCCGCTCAAGCTTGGGCCGATCGCGGTGGATTATCAGCTGTTCTGGATTCTCGGCTGCGGCCTCCTGATGGTCGCTGCGCTGACCGTGTTCTTCAATCGCACGCGCCTCGGCCGGGCGCTCCGCGCCTGCGCGCAGAACCAGGAAGCCGCGGCACTCCTTGGCGTCCCGGTCGGCAACATGCTGATACTGTCGTTTGCGTTGAGCGCCGCACTCGGCGCCGCCGCCGGCATTCTGATCACGCCGACGCAATACACGGCCTATAGCGTCGACGGTCCGTTCGGCATCGATGGTTTTATCGCCGCCATCATCGGCGGCTTCGGCAGTGCGCCCGCGGCGCTGGTCGGCGGCGTTCTGCTCGGCGTTATTCAAGCCGCCGCCATCGTCGTGTTCGGCGCCGGCTATAAGAATGTCGCGGCGCTGACCGTGCTTCTGGTCATGCTGTTGTTTTTTCCGCGCGGGCTGTTCGGCGGGCTGGGCAAGAAGGGTTAAACGAGGGTCAAGGATGCACGTGCTGCTGGTCTACGCCCATCCGGAGCCGACGTCTTTCACCGGCGCCATGAAAGACGCCGCCGCCGAGGCCCTGCGCGGCGCAGGCCATACCGTCGAAATATCCGATCTCTATGCGGAGAACTTCAACCCGGTGGCGGGCCGCCACGATTTTCTGGGCGTCGCCGATCCGCACCGCTTCCATTATCAGACCGAGCAGGACCACGCGCACAAGAGCGGCACTTACGCGCCGGACATCGCGCGCGAGCAGGAACGCTTCGCCAAGGCCGATCTCGTGGTCTGGCTCTATCCGATCTGGTGGGGCAATGTCCCGGCCATCCTCAAAGGCTGGTTCGATCGCGTGCTGTCCTATGGCTTCGCCTATAGCGACGGCCGGCGTTATGACAGCGGATATTTCAAAGGCAAGCGCGGTCTGCTCTGTCTGACCACCGGCGGCACCGAGGCGCGGTTTTCCGCGACCGGCGTGTACGGCACCGTCGAGCAGGTGCTGTGGCCGATCCAGCGCCTGATGGTCGAATATATGGGCATCGAGGCGCTCGAGCCGTTCGTGGCTTATGCGACGCCGCGGGTCGATCAGGCGACGCGTGAAGCCTATTTGCAGGAATGGCGTGCGCGAATTCTGGCGGTCGCCGGGGAGGGGACGGCTTCGGCAAAGCAAGAGCTTGCCGCTTCCGCGCCGTAGTCGCATCGAGAGCAATCTCCTGACACATATATATAAAGTGGGTGAACGTAATGGACGATCAGGCTCGGCTGCAGGTGCGGCTTGGACGGCTCACGCTTTCAAGCCCTCTGATTTGCGGCTCGGGCGAGCCGGTGATGACGGAAGCCGGCATTCGCGCGGCGCTGCGTGCGGGCGCGGCGGGTGTCATCGCCAAGTCGGTGAATGAACAGGCGGCAGCGGCGCGCCAGCTCGACGGCGCCGATTATTGCTGGCTCGATCCTCATGGCGACGTGACGGGCAAGGCGGATCGCTCAGGCTCGCTGCTCTGCCGCTCCGGCTTGTCGCAGTACGATCGCGAAGACTGGTTTCGCGCCGTTGCCGCGATCGATCGCGACGCGGCGAAGAGCGGCCAGTTCGTCGGCGCCAGCATCGTGCTGGGCAGTGCCGACGGCGCGCTCGATCTGGCGCGGCTGGCGCGGCGTACCGGCATTCGCCTGTTCGAGTTCAATGTCGGGGCGCCGCATGCGCTCGAGGCGCACGCCGGCGCCATCGAAAACCGCACCGATCCCGTTGAGTTGCGCGAACTGGTGCGGCAGGTCCGCGAGGCGCTTGGCGATAGCCTGCTGTGGGTGAAACTCACCGGGCTGACGCCTAACATTCCGACGCTGGCGAAAGCCGCGATGGACGGCGGCGCCGATGCCGTCATTGCCATGGGGCGCTTTCTCGCCATGGTGCCGAACCTCGACGATTTTGCGCCGGCGTTGGATAGCGCGGCGGCCTATGGCGGCTCCTGGGCGGTGCCGATCGTGTGCCGCACGCTGGCGCTGTGCCGGCAGGCGATCGGCCCCGACAAGGCACTGCTCGGGACCAACGGCATTCGCTCCGGCGCCGATCTCCTGAAAATGATGTTGGCGGGGGCCTGGGCCGCCGAGGTTCTCACCATTGTCATGGCGGAAGGCTTTGGCGCGCTGACGCGCATCCGAAGCGAGGTGCTCGATTTCTTGCGCTCGCGCAATCTCAGCGCGGAAGAAATCATCGGCAAAGCTGCAGACAAGATGCGCCGCTATGACGAACAGCCGATCCGGCCAGGCCGGTGGCGGGACTTCGTGCCGGCCGAGACACTGCAGTGAAGGCACTGCGTCGTTTCCGCGACAGCCTCTGCATCCCTGGTGTCATGCATAGTCGCAGCTAACCGGCGGCGGGGAGCAAAAGTCGGGGCGGGTGCGCAGCGGACGCGAGGTTGATCTGTTGATTGCGGGCGCCGGGCCCGCCGGCATGACGGCAGCGCTTGTCGCGAGTCTGGAAGGGCGCGATGTGCTCCTCTGTGAGACGTCGGGCCAAGCCGGCAGGGCCGGATCCAACCTCGGCCGGCACGCGCCGGATCCCCGGCCATCATCGCAGCCGCCGGGCTGATGTCCTGGCAGCGCGCAGTCTTACGCAAAAGCGAGAGGCGAACGCCGCCGGTAGAGCAGCCACAATACGATCATGCCGTTGACCGCATTCCAGCAAAGCCCATTCAGGAAGGCGGCTTGGTAGGAACCCGTGACATCGAAAATATATCCGGACATCCAACCGCCAAGCGCCATGCCGAACAGGCTTGCCATCAGGACGATGCCGACGCGCGTGCCTGCCTCTTTCGGCGCAAAATACTCGCGGACAATGAGCGCATAGCTCGGAATGATGCCGCCCTGGAACAGGCCGAACAGCGCCGAAATGACATAGAGCGAGAACAAGCCGTCATAGAGCAGATACATCAGCAGCGCGACGGCTTGCAGGACCGATCCCAGCATCAATGTGCGCAGACCGCCGACACGATCGGCAATGAGGCCCGACAGAATGCGGCCGACAACGCCGAACGCCATCATCACTGACAGCATGTCGGCGCCGCGGGCGACGCCGTATCCGAGGTCGCCGCAATAAGCCACGATGTGAACCTGCGGCATGGACATGGCCACGCAGCAAGAGACGGAGGCGATCGCCAGCAGAATTTGCAATGCGCTTGGCGAAAGGCCGAGCGCTCCGGGTGACGCGCCCCGATATCCGCCTGCAGTCTCGGTCGCGGCGGGCGCATGCCGCCGCAAGGCGGAAATGCCGATCACGAGCATTGCCGTGCTGCAAAACAGCGCGATGCCGACATGGGTGGCGCGCCAGCCGTAATGCGCAATCGCTTGCTGCACGACCGGCGGCCACAAGGCTCCCGCGAAATAGTTTCCCGCCGAGCACAGGGTCACCGCCACGCCGCGGCGGCGGACAAACCACTGCGAAATGTCGGCCATCAGCGGGCCGAGGGTCACGGAACTGCCGAATCCGATGACTGCATGCGCGAGTGCGAATATCACCAGATTAGGCGCACTGGCCGCGCCCGCATAACCGAGCCCCAGCATGACCGCGCCGAGACAGATCGGACCGAGAATTCCGATCCGATCCAACAGCCGGCCCATCACCACGCCGCCCGTTGCAAATCCGAGCATCGCAAGCGTGAAGGGCAACGACGCTTCCGCACGCGGAATGCCAAATTCCGATTGCACCGCCGGAAGTGCCACGACGACCGACCACATTCCGACGCCGCCGAGTGTCGAGATCAGCATCGTCGTGCCAAGGCGCAGCCAGGCTTGCGCCGAATCGGTCGTCACCGCCGGTTTTGGTTCTTTGAGCGTTTCCACCAGGGGACATTCACTTAGGTGAATATCGCAGTCAATCGGCCCGGCTCGCCGCGACCGCAGCCCCGGAATTCGGTCCCGGCAATGCAACTGCCGGCGCCGCGCCGAGGATCGCGGATTGCCCGGTATCGGTATTGAGGATCTTCTCGATCGGCGCAGTGGCGCGGTTCCACCAGCCGCCGCCGAGCGCCTGGTACAGCAGCACGGTGTCGGCCAGCCGCGCCGCGCGCGCCTGCACCACCTGGATCACGGCCTGCAGATAGGTCTGCTGCGCGGTCAGCAGCACCAGGATATTGGCGTAGCCGGTCTGCATCTGCTGCTGCGCCAGGTCGTAGCTGATCTTGGCGGCGCGCTCGAAGTCGCGCGCCGCTTTGAGCGCATCGGCATCGTTCTGGATCGCGCGCAGCGTGTCGGCGACGTTCTGCACGGCGCCGATCACGGTGCTGCGATAGCTCCAGGCCGCGGCCTCGTAGGTGTCCTGCGCGCCGCGCAAGGTGTGCAGCAAGGTGCCGGCATCGAACATGGTCTGGGCGACATTGCCGCCGATCAGCCAGAACTGGCTGCCCGGCGCGAACAATTGCCCGATCACGGTCTGCATGGCGCCGGCATTGCCGTTGATCGAAAAGCTCGGCAGCATATTGGCGGTGGCGACACCGACCTGCGCGCCCGCGGCATGTAATTGCTCCTGCGCGGCGCGGATGTCGGGGCGCTGGGCGATCAGCCGCGAGGGCAGGCTCACCGGCAGGTCGGCCGGCAGTTGCAGAGTGTCGAGCCGGAAACCCGCATGCGGCGGCGCGCTCGCATAGGCGCCGCACAAAGCCGCGATCAGGTCGCGGTTCTGCTGCAGCGCCTTGCGCAACGGCGGCAGCGTCGCCTCTTCCTGGGCAAGCGCGGCCTCCTGCAGCGCCACGTCGTTGCGGCTGGCATAGCCGGTGTTGAACTGCTGGCGCAGGATCTCGAGCGCCTTCTTGTTCAGCGCGACGATCTCGTCGGTGGCGTCGATCTGGCCGCGCAATGCGGCTTCATTGATGGCCGCCCCGGCAAGGCTCGCAGTCAGGGTCAGATAGGCGGCCTCGACCTGAAAGCCCTGAACGTCCGCCAGCGCCTGCAACTGCTCGACCTGGCGGCGGTTGAGGCCCCAGACGTCGAACACATACGAGACCGAGAGCTGCGCGGTATAGAGATTGAAGGTCTGCGGCGAGGTGCCGGTCGCCAGAGGCGGCGCCAGCACCGCCGGCGACCCCTGCCGGGTCGGATTGAAATTGGCCTGCACCAGCGGCAGGAACTTGGCCTGTTGCGCGTAGACCGCTTCCTTGGCGGCGCGCAGCGAGGCGAGCGTCGATTGCAGATTGGGATTATTGGCGAGCGCCTGCGCCATCAGCGCGTTGAGCGCCGGCGAGTGAAACAGCGTCCACCAGTCTGCCGGCAGGTCGCGGCCCGGCGCGAAATGCTGCGCCTGCCCGTCGCGCGCATCGCTCGAGGCCGTGCGCAGCGCCATCGGCTCCGCCGTGTAACGCTCCGTGTCCGGCGCCGCAGGCGCGTGAAAGTCCGGACCGACCGCACAACTCGTCAGCAATGTCGCCGCGACGAGACAAGAGATGCCCGCGCGCAATCGCGTGACGCCGCAGTGAAACATGTCGGACCAGGTCATTCGAAACCGAACACAACATGTGCGACTGACGATTGCCGGGGACAGTCGGTCACTATCTCAGATTTGTGACAGCGGCTGTGGTGGTCGGTCGCACTGTAAATATTTCGCCGCTGCGTTCGACTGTCAGAAATCACATTTGCCCGATGCAGGCTGTTTATTTGCAGTCACATATCGGCCGGCGCGCGCCGCGAGCGCAGTAAATTAATATCCGGACCGGTCGCTGCGCCGGGGCCTGGTCAACTTGCGGCTGTCGGCGGCCATTCCCGCCTGATACTCCCACATAACTAGCTGTACCTGCGTGATTAATGACAGTGGACCGTCACACAGATTGCGCCTATCCCGCGGCGTGATTGACCGCGGGGAATGCGCCTTAACATGATGGTTCGGCCGGCGATCAATGCGAAGGCAGCGGTGGCTGGCGCGCTTGTGATCGGCGCACTCGCCATTTACGGCTGGGTGCATTTCGGCGGCGAATCAAAGCCCGGTCTCGCCGTCACGTCTAACGCCGACGCCGCCGTCAACGACGGAAAATCCGCGAGCGCCAACGGCAATAACCTCGAACTGTCGGAGTCCCAGCTCGCCGCCGTCAAGGTCGAGCCGGTCGAGCTGCACGAATTCCCGGTCGAGAAAGAAGCCGTCGGCAGCATCGATTTCAACGAGGACATGGAGACGCAAGTCTTCACCCCGTATCAGGGCAAGATCATCTCGCTGTTTGCCGAGGTCGGTAACGATGTGAAAAAGGGCCGGCCCCTGTTCACGATCGACAGCCCCGACCTCTTGGCGGCCGAGTCGAATCTGATCGCGGCGGCCGGCGTGTTGGAGTTGACCAGCCGCAATCTGGCGCGCTTGCAGGATCTCTATAAGACCCGCGCCGTATCGCAGGCGCAACTGGAGCAGGCGGTCTCCGATCAGCAGACCGCCGAAGGCAATCTTCGCGCCGGACGCGACGCGGTGCGCATCTTCGGCAAGAGCGAGGCGGAGATCGACAAGATCGTCGCCGACCGGCTCGCCGATCCGACGCTGGTCGTGGCAAGTCCGATCGACGGACGGATCACGCAGCGCAATGCGTCGCCGGGTCTGCTGGTGCAGCCGGGCAATCCGCCGGCGCCCTTCGTCGTCGCCAATGTCGACACGATGTGGATGCTGGCCAATGTCGCCGAGAATGACAGTCCGGCCTTCCGTGTCGGCCAGAAGCTTCAGGTCAAGATCAGCGCGTTTCCCGGCCGCGTCTTCGAGGGGACGGTGAACACCGTCGGCGCCATCGTTGATCCGAATACCCGCCGCGTGCTGGTGCGCTCCGAGATCAAGGATCCGCAGCACGAATTGCGCTCCGGCATGTTCGCAAATTTCGTCATCAGCATCGGCACGCCGGTGCGGTCGCCGGCGGTCCCGATCAACGGCGTGGTGCGCGAGGGTGACGGCACGCAGACGGTCTGGGTGACCTCCGATCGCAGGCGGTTCACCCAACGGTCGGTCAAGATCGGCATTCAGCGCGACGGTTATCGGCAGATTCTCGAAGGCGTGCAGGCCGGTGAACTGGTTGCCACCGACGGCGCAATCTTTCTCAGCAACATGCTGGCGATCGCCTCCGGTCAATGATGCCACGTCCCGCCGGTGTTCAACCCAGAGGCTAGCCGTGCTCAAGGGCCTGCTGACGTTCGGATTGACGCGCCGCCCGCTGGTGCTGGTGGGCCTGCTGGTGTTTTTTGGCGCAGGCCTGTTCGCTTTCACCAGGTTGAATATCGAGGCCTATCCGAATCCCGCGCCGGTCATTCTCGAGATCACCGCGCAGGCTCCGGGCCTTTCCGCCGAGGAGATGGAGCGTTACTACACGATCCCGATCGAGGTCGGGCTTGCGGCGACGCCTGGCGTCGACGTCATCCGCTCCACCTCGTTCTACGGGCTGTCGTTCGTCCGCGTCACTTTTTATTACGGCATCGATTACTATTTCGCGCTCACCCAGACCGCGATCAATCTGCAGCAGAATGTCAGCCTGCCCAACGGCGTGGTGCCGCAAATTCAGGCCACCAGCCTGGTCGGCGAGATTTACCGCTATCAGGTCGTCGGACCGCCGCATTTCGGCTTGACCAATCTGCGCACCATTCAGGACTGGATCGTGCAGCGCCGCCTGCTGACGGTGCCGGGCGTCGTTCAGGTCAATACCTGGGGCGGCACGACGAAAGAGTACGATGTCGACGTCGATTTGCATAAGCTCGACGCCTACAATGTGACGCTGCCGCAAATCATCACCGCGCTCGGCAACGCCAATGTCAATGTCGGCGGCCGCACCATCAATATCGGCCAGCAGTCTGTGAATATTCGCGGCGTCGGCCTCATGAACGACGGCGGCGATGCCGATCTGACGCAGGGCTATAAGGTCGAGGACATCGAGAACGTGCCGTTGGGTCAGACCAACGGTGTGCCGGTCTATGTCAAGGATGTCGCCAAGGTGTCCGTCGGCTATGTGCCGCGGCTCGGCAAGGCGGGGCGCGATCATGAGGACGATATCGTTGCGGCGATCGTCATCATGAACCGGACGATGCATACCAACGACGTTACCGCGCGCGTGCGCGCCGAAATCCAAAAAATAAACTCCGATGGCAGCCTGCCGCCCGGCGTCAAGCTTGTGCCGTTCTATGACCGCACCCAGCTGGTCGACGTCACCACCAGCACGGTCCTGCACAATCTCGTTTTCGGGTGCCTTCTGATATTCCTCATTCAATGGATCTTCTTGGGCGACTTGCGCAGCGCGGTCATTGTCGGGGCCAATATCCCGTTCGCGCTGTTTTTCAGCATCATTATTTTGGTCATTCGCGGCGAGGACGCCAATCTCCTTTCCGTCGGCGCGGTCGACTTCGGCATAATTGTCGATGCCGCTGTGATCCTTGTCGAAAACGTCTATCGGAATTTCCAGTCGCCGCCCGAGGTAAGACAGCAGTTGCTCAACGATCTCGCCGAGCAGCGTTGGGGCCCCGATCCCACGGTCGCCGCCGACTTGACCAAGAGCGGTGTTTGGACCGACCGGCTGCGGCTCATTCTGATCAGCGCGCTGCAGATCGACCGGGCGGTGTTCTTCTCGACCGCAATCATCGTCGCCGCCTTCATTCCGCTGTTCACGATGCAGGGAGTCGAAGGCCAGATCTTCAGCCCGATGGCGCGCACTTACGCCTACGCCCTGATCGGCGCGCTGCTCGCGACTTTCACGGTGACGCCGTGCTTGGCGTCGCTGTTGCTGCCGGAGCACGTCCGCGAGGTGGAAACCGTCGTGGTGCGGGGGCTGCGCTCGCTCTATACGCCGGTTCTGCGCTGGTCGCTGGCCAACCGGAAAATCGCCATTGGCGCAGGAATGGTCTTTCTCGCGGTCTGTCTTTTGCTCGGCTCCCGGCTCGGCAGCGAATTCCTGCCGACGCTTGAAGAAGGCAATTTGTGGATTCGCGCGACCATGCCGCCGACGATATCGCTGGAAGCCGGCATGCCGATCGTCAGCAGAATACGCGAGATCATCCTGAAGCATCCCGAAGTCATTACAGTGGTGTCGCAACATGGCCGGCCGGACGACGGCAGCGACGCGGCGGGCTTTTTTAACGCGGAGTTCTTCGTTCCGCTCAAGCCGTTCGACGAATGGCGCAACGGCTACACCAAGGACGACCTGATTGCCGATCTGCAGAAAGAGTTCGCGCAGGAATTTGTCGGCATCGATTTCAATTTCTCGCAGTACATCCAGGACAATGTCGAAGAAGGATTGTCGGGAGTAAAGGGCGCCAATTCGCTGAAGATCATCGGGCCCGACCTGGCCACGCTGGAAAAGATCGCACGCGCCGCGATGGCGGAAATGGCCAAGGTGCAGGGCATCACGGATCTCGGCGCGTTCTGGGTGCTGGGGCAGCCCAATCTGAACATCAGGGTCGATCGGCAGAAGGCGGCGCGATATGGATTAAGCGTCAGCGACGTCAATACCGTCATTCAGGCGGCGTTGGGCGGAATCACCGCAACCACGCTGCTGGAGGCTGATCGGCAATTCGGCGTCGTGGTGCGGCTTGCCCCCGAATTTCGCAACGACATCGAACAGGTCCGTAATATCAAAGTCGGCTATCAGACGCCGAGCGGCGTCAACGCCTACATCCCGCTGAGCGAGCTCGCCCATATTACTCTCGATACCGGCGCGTCCTACATTTTCCGCGAGCGCAACCAGCGCTTCGTGCCGATCAAGTTCAGCGTGCGGGGCCGCGATCTTGCCGGCGCGGTCGAGGAGGCGCAGCAGCGCATCGCGGCCAATGTCAAGCTGCCGACCGGCTATCGCATCGACTGGGCCGGCGAGTTCGAGTGGCTCCAGCAGGCCAAGAAACGGCTTGCGATCATCCTGCCGATCACCTTCGCCATGATCGTCGTGCTGCTGTACGGCCTGTTCAATTCATGGCGCGACAGCATGCTCGCTCTGCTCGGCTTGCCGTTTGCGATTTCGGGCGGGCTCGCCGCGCTCTACATCACCGGGCTGGATTTCAGCATTTCCGCCGCGATCGGATTCATCTCGCTGATGGGCGTGTCGGTGATGAGCGGCATCCTGATCATCAACGGCTACTACCGGGTTGCTGCCGGCGGCATGGCGCCGCTCGAGGCCATGTTCCATGCGGTCCAGGAGCAGATGCGGCCGATTTTGATGATGACATTGTCGGCCTGCATCGGTCTGTTGCCCGCCGCGATTTCGACAGGCATCGGCAGCCAGGTGCAGCGGCCACTTGCCACCGTCATCGTCGGCGGAATGCTGATCGGCCCGATTATGCTGCTTGTCGTGGTGCCGGCGCTGCAGAGCCTGTTCCTGCGGGCGGAAGCGGCCAGCACGAATGTGGCGCTTGGCGTCCCCGAAGCGCCGGCGGAAGGCACATGAGCGATTGAGCGCCGATCTTGCGGCGAACGCGTGGCCTGACCGCGATCGGCGCATAGCGTCTGGAAATCCGCGGAAAATCGGCGGAAATTTTCCATAATTTCAGGGGCACGTTCGCCTGCGGCGTCGGGGCTCAGCGCCGGACTGAATGTTGCGTAAACGCGTATTCGCATTGATATCCCAATGTCAGCCGGAAAATTTAGCGACGATACGGGGATTTTATATCCACCGCTGTCTCGGCTAGCCGCGCCCGGTCCGCTGAAGTCGGCGCCGCCGGAATACCGTGCCACGACACCCCATACACCCCCGCAGAGCATGGCCGCGCCTGGACTTGTCCAGGCAGCTTGCAATTCAATTGCAAGGCTTACCGATCTGCTGCGCGATGCGTCGCGCTGCGATCACACGGTGGCGCTGCTGCTGACTGCTTACGCTTTGACGTGGACGTTGTACGGCAGCATCGCCAAGAGCAGCCAAGATCTGCATCCCGACATGGCCGAACTGATCGCATGGTCGCGGGATCCGAGCCTCGGCTATCCCAAGCATCCGCCGCTTGGCGCCTGGCTGGTGCGGATCTGGTTCGATGTCCTGCCACAGACCGACTGGGCCTTTTACCTGCTGGCGACGCTGATGCCGACGCTGGCGCTGTGGTTCTTTTGGCGGCTATCGGCGGATTATCTCGACATCGAGAAGCGCGTCTTCGGCTTGGCGCTGCTGATGGTGATGCCGTTCTATAATTTCCACGCGTTCAAATACAATGCGAACACGCTCTTGATGCCGGCATGGGCGTGGACGACATTCACGTTCCTGCGTTCCTATCGCAACCGCAGCGCGACTTATGGCGCGCTGGCCGGTGCCGGCGCCGCTGCCGGCATGTTGGCAAAGTATTGGTCGGTATTCTTGCTTGCCGGATTGATTGCGGCAGCACTGATCGATTCGCGACGCCGGGTATATTTCCGCTCGGCCGCGCCTTGGGTTACGGTCGCCACGGGTCTTGCGATACTTGGTCCGCATCTGATCTGGATGTATCAGCATGATTTCATACCGGTGGATTATGCAATCGCAAGGCACGCCGCGCGTTCACTGACGGATGGCGTCGCGCAAGTCCTGATCTATTTCCCAGCCATGGCGGGGTATGCGGCGGCTCCGCTGATCTTGTCGTTCCTGCTGCTGCCGTCATGTCGCGCGGCGATCGGCGAGATTGTTTGGCCGTCGGATCGCGAGCGGCGGCTTGTCGCCTCCGCATTTTGGGGGCCGCTACTATTGCCGGTGGCGGGCACGCTCGCCGTCGGCGCCGCGCCGACGGCGCTTTGGTCGATGCCGGCGTGGACGCTCTTGCCGCTGATGCTGTTATCGCCGCCGACGGTCAAGGTCGAAACCACCAGGCTGCGAATGATGTTGGGAGTGGCAATCGTCGAACCGCTCGCGGCGCTGATCGCGTCGCCGCTGGTCGCGGTCGCCATTCATCTCCTTGGCGTGGAGCCGCCGGCCGCCCATGGCCGTCTGTTGGCGGCCGCAACCGAACGCGCCTGGCGGCAGGTGACATCGCAACCGCTGCGCTTCGTCGGCTGCGATGTGGCTGATGAGGTGGTCGCCTATGCGCCGGATCGCCCTCATTCCTTGGGCTGGCGATTCGATGACGGCGATGTCGCGGATGCCATCTATGCCGAAGGACACAATTGGCCGCCAAGTCCGTATAAAGACCCGCCGCCGGGGGATGCCGATGTCGTCAAAAGCGGCATGGCGCTGGTCTGTTCGGCTGACCGACCGGACTGGGTCGAGCCGGCGGCGGCCAGGGCCGCGCGCGCTTCGGCAAGTCGCCGCATCGATATCGAGGTGCGGCGCGACTTCTTGGGGTTGCCCGGCCGGCCGACACGCTACGTGATTTTCATTATCCCGCCGCGGCCGTCGCGTTCATGAATTACGGCAGAGTTGGCAAATGTCTCCAAAGCGGCTTATCGTCGCGCGCGGTCGCCGGGCCCGCATGTCACGAGCGAAGCCTTGGGAAGCCTGATGTGACCGAGACAGTTGCTGAAATTCTGGCCGCTTATCGCAGTGGCGCGACGACCCCCGCGGCGCTCGTCGCCCGCAGCTATGCGCGCATCCGTGCCGTCGACGATCCCGCGATCTTCATTACGCTGCGCCCGGAGGAGGATGTCGCCACCGAAGCCCTGGCACTGATGCGTCGCGGCGACACGTCGCTTCCGCTGTACGGCATCCCGGTTGCGATCAAGGACAATATCGACGTCGGCGGCCTGCCGACGACGGCGGCTTGTCCGGCCTATCTCTACCAGCCGGAGAATGATGCCTTCGTCGTGGCCCGCCTGCGCGCCGCCGGCGCACTTATCCTCGGCAAGACCAATCTCGACCAGTTCGCCACCGGGCTGGTCGGCGTGCGCTCGCCTTACGGCGTCCCGCGCAACCCGCTTGACCCAAAGCTTGTCTCGGGTGGATCGAGCTCCGGCTCCGGCGTCGCGGTGAGTGCCGGCATCGTGCCGTTGGCGCTCGGTACCGACACGGCGGGCTCAGGCCGCGTGCCGGCAATGTTCAACAATATTGTCGGGCTGAAACCGAGCGTCGGTATGGTCTCGACCACGGGTGTCGTGCCCGCGTGCCGCACGCTCGACTGCGTCTCGATCTTCGCCCTCACCGTCGACGACGCGAACGCGGCGCTCAATGTCATCGCGGGGCCGGACTCCGCCGATCCATTCTCACGCGTCCGTCCCGTCCACGCCGTCGGGCCCGTGCCGCAGGGCCTGAGGCTCGGCATTCCGCTTCCTCATCAGCGCTTGTTCTATGGCGATAAGGTCGCGGCCGCCGCCTATGATGCGGCGCTGGCGCGCTGTGTCGATCTCGGCGCCACGATCACCGAAGTCGATCTCGCGGCGTTTTATGCCACTGCGCGATTCCTCTATGACGGGCCCTGGGTGGCGGAGCGCTATCTCACGGCCAAGGAGCTTCTCGCAAAATCGCCGGATGCGGTTCTTCCGGTGACGCGGCGGATCATCAGCGCCGGCGCCGCAGCGAGCGCCGCGGATCTGTTCGCGGCGCTCTACAAGCTGGAAGAATATCGCTGCGTCCGCAACGAGATGTTCAAGACCGTCGACGCGCTGGTGCTGCCGACCGCGCCGACCACCTATACCGTCGACGAAGTCGTTGCCGACCCGATCACGCTCAACAGCCGGCTTGGCACTTATACCAATTTCGTCAATTTTCTCGATCTGTGCGGGCTGTCGATTCCGTCCTCGATCAGCGCCGATGGCATTCCTTTCGGCATCACGCTGTTGGCGCCCGGCGGCGAAGATGCAATGCTCGCCTCGATCGGCCGGCATTACCAGCATGCGACCGGCTTGCCGCTCGGGGCGCTCAAAAAGCCGCAGCCCGCGCTTATGTCGGTGAAAGGCGCCGCGGCCAAGCCCGGGGAGATCGCCATGGCCGTGGTCGGCGCGCACCTCTCCGGCATGCCGCTCAATGGCGAACTGCGTGCCGCCGGCGGGCGGCTGCTCGAGGCCACGATGACCGCGCCGCATTATCGGCTCTATGCGCTCGATGGTGCCGCGCCGGCGAGACCCGGGCTGCTGCGCGTGGACAACGGTGCCGGATCGGGCATCGAGCTTGAAGTCTGGGCGCTGCCGTACGAGGGTTTCGGCCGCTTCGTCGCCGCAGTGCCGCCGCCGCTCTCGGTCGGCACCATCGAATTGTCCGACGGCCGCGCCGTCAAAGGATTTTTGGTCGAAGCGCAAGCCGTCGCCGGCGCGCGCGATATTTCAAGCTTCGGCGGCTGGCGGAAGTTTGTCTCGTCCGGCTAGCCGGCCTTACGATTCGTCGATCGCACTGACATGCGCAGCGACGACACGCCAGCCTTGCGGAAAGCGCACCCAGGTCTGCATCTGGCGTCCGATCTTGCCGGGCATAGACGGGCGATGGAACAGCGTCGAAGCGACAGCAAAGTCGCGGCCATAGGTGCTGATCACGGTCTTTGACAAAGTGCGGGTGAGACCGGCCGGCGAGCGCGCGGCACGAAACGACTTGATTTCGCCGTAGCCGTAGAGGTTCTCAGTGCCGCCATAGCGGATGGTGCGCGGATCGTCATGAAACAGCGCGTCCAGCGTCGCGACATCGTTCGACACCAGCGCCTTTTCGTAGCGATCGAACGCGGCCTTTACTTCGGCGACGACGTCGGGAAGATCGATGTCCATTTTTTTACTCAGGCCGGCGGTGGCATCGCGGCGGCGGCGCCTTTGAGTTCAAGCACATGCGCAAGGCGGAGCGCAATATCCTCGCGCCAAGGCGCGGTGATGATCTGCACGCCGATCGGCAGCGGCGCCGCCGGCACCGGCACGACGACGACCGGCAGGCCGATGAAGGAGATCGGCTGTGTGTAGAGCCCGAGATTGGCGCGCACCGGCAGCTCCGCGTCGCCATGCGTGAACGTCTGCTGGCCCAAGAGCGGAGCGGTGCACGGTGTCGCGGGCGCCAGGATCGCATCGACCTCGTTGAACAGTTTGAGGACTTCGTCGCGATACCAGCGACGAAACTTTTGCGCTTTCACCACCAGCGAAGCCGGCGCCAGCGCGCCGGCCAGAAGCCGGTCGCGCACGGCGGGGTCGTAATCCTCGGCGCGCTTGCGCAAGCGGTCGAGGTGCAGACTCGCGCCTTCGGTCGCCGTGATAATGAAGGCCGCCGAACGGGCGCGCTCGGCCTGCGGCAGCTCGATGTCGCGATTGGCGCCGAGCGCGGAGGCGATGCGGTCGATGGCGTAGCAGACTTCGCCGCTCTTGCACTTGAAATAACCGCCGACGACCGCGATGCGCAGGCCGTCCGCGCCTTGCTCCAACAACGGCACGACCGGCTCGACCGGACGATCGGCGCAGACCGGATCATCCGCATCGAAGCCCTGCATGGCGTCATAGGCCAGTGCGAGGTCGCGCGCGGTGCGCGCCAAAGGTCCCAGATGATCGAGGCTCGCGACAAAAGGAAATGTGCGCGCCCGCGACAGCCGGCCGTAAGTCGGCTTCAGGCCGAAGATGCCGCACAGCGATGACGGCACACGGATCGAGCCGTTGGTGTCGGAGCCGAGCGCAATCGGCACCAGGGCGCCGCCGACGGCGCTGCCCGAACCGCCGGACGAGCCGCCGCTCATGCGATTGATGTCGTGTGGATTGCGCGAAGGGCCGTCGTGAACGTTCTCGCCGGTGAAGTCGTAGGCGTATTCGCCCATGTTCAACGCGCCGATCAGGATCGCGCCGGCGCCTTCCAGCCGCTCGATCAGTGCGGCATCGCGATCGGCCGGCGGGTTGCCGCGATTGATTTTCGAGCCGGCCAGTGTCGGCAGGCCGGCGACATCGAACAGGTTCTTGACCGCGAATGGTACGCCGGCAAGCGGGCCGAGCGGAGCGCCGCGCGCGCGTGCCGCGTCGACGGCCTGCGCGCGCTTGCGCGCGCGCTCCTCGGTCACCGCGGTGAACGAATTGAGCAGGGGATCGCGCCCGCGAATACGCGCGAGCGCGCCGTCGATGATCGTTGCGGCGCTGGCCCGGCCGGAGACGACGGCAGCGGCGATATCGGCCGCCGTCACGAGGGGCGGATCGCTAGTCGGCATATCAAGCATGATAGACCGGCGCGGGCTCGGCGTCGTCAGGCATCGGAAACTCGTCGACCAGCGCGGCGTGGCGCAAGATCAGTTGCAGGTTGAACTTGATGCCGGCATGCCAAGCCGGATCGAACGGCAGGTCGAGCGCTTGGGCGCCGGCTTCGACCAGCACATCGATGGCGTCGCGCGGCGCGGGCTTTTTCGCCGCAGCCTTTTTCGCCGCCCCGCTTTTGGTGCGCAAGCGCGTCAGGTTGGCCGCGGACTTTCGCTTGACCCGGGCGGTCCGCCTGGCCGTGCGTCGTGCGGCGCCTTTGGCCGTGCGTTTGACCGTTCGCTTCATGACACAAGCGGCGCCTTCACGCCCGCCGCCGGCAGGAACTCCTCGGCGAAGTGGCACGCGACTTGGCGCGCGCCGAAATGGCGCAGCTCCGGCATTGTCATCGCACAATCATCGGTGCCGCGCGGGCAGCGGCCATGGAAGCGGCACACATGCGGATCGGGATCGATCGGGCTCCTCGGCTCGCCGGTGAGGCGGAGCCGGGTGGCGCCGTCTTCGCCGAAGCGCGGCACCGCGGCGACCAGCGCTTGCGTATAGGGGTGTAGCGGATGTTCGAACACGTCCATGGCCGGGCCAGACTCGACAATTTTGCCAAGATACATCACCAGCACGCGGTCGCACAGCAGCTTGACGACGGAGAGGTCGTGCGACACGAACAGATAGCTCATGCCGAGCTCTCTCTTCAGCCGCTGCAGAAGTTGCAGGATCACCACCTGGACCGAGACGTCGAGCGCCGCGGTCGGCTCGTCGAGCACCAGAAGGTCGGGCTCGACGGCGATAGCGCGGGCAATGCCGACGCGGGCGCGCTGGCCGCCGGAGAGCTGGTGCGGAAAGCGCGACAGCAATTGCAGCGGCAAGCCGCATTGGCCGGCCACCGTCTCGACGCGGTCGCGCAATGCCTTGCCGCCAAGCCCGCGCAGCCGCCGCAACGGATCGGCGATGGCGTCGAACGCGGTGAAGCGTGGATTGACGCTTTCACCGGCGTCCTGAAACACCATCTGGATGCGGGCGCGATCGGGGTCGCGCGCGAAATCACGCGCCGGCGTCAAGGTCAGCTCGCGGTCGCCGAGCCTAACGCTGCCGTCGCTGGCATCGATCAGGCGCGTGAGCGCGCGGACCAAAGTCGACTTGCCGCAGCCGGATTCGCCGACCAGACCGACGGTCTCGCCCTTTTCGATCACGAAGCTGACATTGTCGACGGCATGCACCTTGGAAAGCTTTTCCGGTCCGCCCTGGAAGCGCTGCTTCAGCCGCGTCCAGGGGCTCGCTCCGCCGCCCACCGGAAACAGTTTGGAGAATTCGGCGACGTCGAGCAGGGCGGTCATGCGGCGGTCTCCGTGGTGGCCGCCGCGACCGGCGCGCTCTGCGCCATGGGCAGAGGATTCCAGCATGCGACGAAGTGGGTCGCGCCCGGCTCGGGGCGCGGTAAGGACTGGGCGCACGCATCGATCTTGCGCGGGCAGCGTTCGGAATAACGGCACGGCGGCAGGTCGGCACGGCGCAGATCGGGGAGCGAGCCCGGAATGGCGGCGAGTTCGTCGAGGCTTGGCGCCGAATCCGGCGTCGCCGCGATGAGCTCGGCGGTATAGGGGTGTCGCGGATGTACGAACAGGTCTCCGGTCGGGGCATTCTCGACGACGTGGCCGGCATGCATGACGACGATGCGCGCCGAACGTTGTCCGGCCAGCGCCAGATCGTGGGTGATGAAGATCGTCGCCATGCCCATTTTGCTCGCGAGATCGCCGATCAGATCCATGATCACGGCCTGTGTCGTGACGTCGAGCCCGGTGGTCGGTTCGTCGGCGATCAACAGCGAGGGTTTTGCCGCGAGCGCGATCGCGATCATCACGCGCTGGCACATGCCGCCCGACATTTCGAACGGATAGGCCTTGGCGCGTCGCGCCGGATCGGTGATGCCGACAGCGCGCAGCATTTCGACGGCCTGCGCCGGCGCTTCGCGCCGCGGCACATTGCCGTGGCGGATGAGCACGTCGGCGATCTGCCGTCCGACCGGCCGGATCGGATTGAGCGCGGTGCGCGGATTCTGAAAAATCATCGCGATGTCGCGGCCGCGCGCCTCGGCAAGCTGGCTCGGCTTGGCGGACAGCAGATCGAGTCCGCCGAGCACGGCGCGGCCGGCGGTGACACGGCCGGCGGGATCGAGAATGCCCATCACCGCATAGGCGGTGACCGACTTGCCGGATCCGGATTCGCCGACCAGCGCAATGGTCTCGCCTTTGCCGACGCTGAAGCTGACATTCTCCAGCGCGCGCACGATGCCGGAGCGGGTGCGGAATTCGACGCAGAGCCCTTCCACCGACAGCGCCGGCGCTTTGTTGTTGTTGGCGGTGATCATGACCGCCTCATATGCGTCGCCTCGTGTCCACCGTTCATGTTCGCCGCCTTGGATCGACCAGGTCGCGCAAACCGTCGCCGAGCAGGTTGAAACAGAACACTGCGATCATCAGCGCTGCGCCTGGGAAGGTCGCATTCCACCATTCACCGGACACCATGAAGGCTGCGCCGTCCGCGACCATGATGCCCCATTCCGGCGTCGGCGGCCGCACGCCGAGCCCGATGAACGACAGGCCCGCGGCATTGAGGATCGCGTAGCCCATGGTCAGCGACATCTGCACCACCAGGATCGGAAACACATTGGGCAGGATCTGGAAAGTGAGGATACGCCAGTCGGAATTGCCGGAAAGCCGCGCCGCTTCGACAAAGCCGGCCTCGCGCCGGATATTGGCTTCGGCGCGGGCGATGCGCGCATAGAGCGGGAAATTCACGATCGCAGTCGCCAGGATAATGTTCTGCACGGTGTTGCCGAGCGCTGCGACGATGCCCATGGCGAGCACGAACAGCGGAAACGCCATGATCGTATCGGCAATGCGGCCGACAATGCGATCGGTCCAGCCGCCGAAGAAGCCCGCAGCGACGCCGGCGAGCCCACCCATCAGAAACACCAGCGCGACGGAGGCGACCGCGATGAAGAAATCCAGCCGCGTTGCCACCACGACCCGGCTGAACACGTCGCGGCCGAGTTGATCGGTGCCGAACCAGTGATGCGCGCTCGGCGGCTTCAGCGCTTCGACAGTGTCGCTCGCCAGCGGATCGTAGGGGACGATATGCGGACCGAGCGCTGCGGCGAGCACGATCAGAACGAACAGCGCGAAGGCGAAGCCAGTGACCGGATTCTCGCTCAGCACATAGCGCGCATGCTTGATCAGCGCCGTGACGCCGCTCTCGCGCGGGGCAGATGCGGCAATGTCGGTCATGCTTCGAGCCTCACCCGCGGATCAATCAGGCCGTAGAGCACGTCGATGCCGAGATTGAGCAGAACGTACATCACCGCCATGGTGAGCACGAAGCCCTGTACCGGCGCGAAATCGGAGGCGAGCAGCGCCTCCACCGCGTAAGAGCCGATGCCGGGCCAGGCGAACACTTTTTCAACCAGCACATTGGCGCCGAGCAGGAAGGAGAACACCATGCCCAGTGTCGTGATGACCGGCAGCATGGCGTTACGGAACGCATAAGTTACGATCACCGTATAGGACGAGAGCCCGCTCGCCCGCGCCGTGCGCACGAAGTCCGACGACAGCACCGCCAGCATCGAGGCGCGTGTCATGCGCGCGATCGGCGCCAGCGAAAAAATGCCGAGCGTCAGCGCCGGCAGGATGAGCTGCTTGAGTGCGGCTACGAAAGTCTCGGGGTCGTGCGCGATCAGGCTGTCGATCAGATAGAAGCCGGTCACATGCGGCGGCTCGGTGTAGAACACGTCGAGCCGTCCGAGCGGCGCCGGCGCCCAGCCGAGCTGATAATAGAAGACATAGACCAGGATCAGGCCGGTGAAGAACACCGGCAGCGACACGCCGGCGGTCGAGACGATGCGGCAGGCGTGGTCGATCGGCGAATTCGGCCTGGTCGCCGCCAAAATGCCGAGCGGCACCGCGATGACGATCGACACGATCAGGCCGAACAGCGTCAATTCGGCGGAAGCGGGAAGGCGGTTGCGCAATTCGGTCGTGACCGGCTGGCCGGTGGTCAGCGAGGTGCCGAGATTGCCGTGCGCCAGATCGTCGACATAGCGGCCGAATTGCACGATCAGCGGCTTGTCGAGACCGAGCTTCACCCGGATTTCCTGGATCGCCTGCGGTGTCGCGGCGGGGCCGGCGAAATAGGCCGCAGGATCGCCAGGCAGCGCACGCGTCAGCAGGAAGGTGACGACCACCACGCCGATCAGGCTCGGGATCGCCATCAAGAACCGCTTGAGGATCATCGTCAGCATCGCGCCACTCCGTCCCCTTCAGTCCGATGAGAACTCACGCCTTGGCAAAGGTCCGGTAGTCGAGCCGGCGGTGAAACCAATACTGATAGCCGGTGATGTTCTTCTGCATCGCGACGTTGACATAGGGCTGATAGAGCGGGATGCGCGGCATGTCGGTGTAAGCGAGATCGACAAAGCCCTTCACGTCCTTGTCGTAGGCCGCGGTGTCGCCCGTCGCGGCTGCGGTGCGCGCACCGTCGATGAATGTGTCCATCTGCGGCGATTGATAGTCCATCGTGTTGAAGATGGATTTGCCGGAATGGTAGCACCAGTAAAAGAAATATTCCGGATAATCGAGCCAGCCGGAGAATACGTTGGTGAACAGCGGCATGGTCTTTTTGGTCAGTTCGGTGCGCCAATTGGCGCCCGGCACTTTGTTGATCGTGGTCTGGATGCCGATCTGCGCCAGACTCTCCTGCACCAGGACGCAGGTCGGCTCGTTGACGCCGGCAAAGCCGAGATCGAACGACAGCTGGATAGGGGCGGGCAGGCCGTTTGGATAGCCGGCCTCGGCCAGCAGCTGCTTCGCCTTGGCGATATCGGTATTGAATTTGTGCGGTTGCGGCCACGCCACCTCGGTCGGCGCTTGCGCCGACGCGCCGAACATCGGCTTGGCAAGCCCGTACATCACCGCATCCATGATTTTCTGGTACGGGATGGCACAGGCGATCGCGTAGCGCACCTTGACGTTATCGAAGGGCGGGTGCGCCACGTTCATGCCGATATATTGGATGCCGTTCGAGTAGGGCGTCGAGACGATGGTGAGCTTGCCGTCGGCCTTCAGCTCGGAGAAATCCTTGTTCGGCAGATCGTAGGAGACGTCGGCATCGCCGCGTTCCAAAAGCGCGCGGCGGTTGCCGGCATCCGGCACCATGCGCCAGATGATGCGCTTCATCTTCGGCAGCGGGCCGCCTTTCCAGTTATCGTTGCGCTCGAGCACCACTTGCGATCCGGCGGTCCAGTTGGTGACTTTGTAAGCGCCGCTGCCGACCGTGTTCAGCTTGGTGAATTCGAGACCCCAGGGATCTTGCGCGGTGGCCTTCGATTTCACCAGTTCGGAATTGAGAATGCAGGGTACGATGACGGCGAGATCGGGAATGGTCAGCCGGTCTTTCTTCAGAAAGTCGACCCGGAACGTGTGATCGTCGACGACGACGAATTGCTCGGGCTTGGTCAGCGAGCCGGCGCTCATCTGGAAGGTCGGAAAGCCGCCGACGGTGACCGCCCGATCGAACGACCATTTCACGTCCTTGGCGGTGACCGGCGTGCCGTCCTGGAAGGTCGCGTCCTTGCGCAATTTGAACGTCGCTGACATGTCGCCGATATTCATGTCCTCGGCGAGTTCCGGCTTGAATTTGTTCTTGTCGTAATACGGCGTGCCGTTCACCGTCTTCATGTCGTGGCTGATCAGGCGGTCGTAGCAGTTCCACGACACTTCGTAGCCCGGCACGTTGGTGCCCACGCCATGGATGTCGAGATTGTTCGGCCCGCTTTCGGAAACGATGAGCAAGGTCTCCTGGCGCGATTGCGCCTTGGCCGGAGACCAGATGGCGGGCGCAGGAACCGCGGCGGCGGCCGTGAGCGCAGTTACGGATTTGAGGAAGTCGCGGCGCTTCATGGATGCCTCCCAGGGACTGGCGCTTTGACGGACGAAAAGTCCGCCGCACAAACCCCTTCCGCAAGGCGCGTGCCATACCGCGGTCCACCGTTGCCGCGGGCGTAAGTCTTTGAATCAATGATGCTGTTGGGCTCGCCGGCCGACCCGGACCGCAGCCCGCAGCCGGCCAGGTCCGAAGCTGCTTATTTTTTAGGCAGGGTCGTCGACCAACCGTCGATCACAGCGCCGGCTCACGCCGGCAGCACGGCTGTCGCCTCGATTTCCACTTTGGCGTCGTCTTCGACCAGGGCCCCGACCTGCACCAGCGTCATGGCGGGGAAATGCCGTCCCATCACGGCGCGATAGGCATCGCCGAGTTCGCGCAGGCGCGACAAATATTCCTTCTTGTCGGTGACGAACCAGGTCAGACGCGTGATGTGCTCGATCTTGCCGCCGGCTTCCTCGACCAGGGTCACGATGTTGGCCAGCGCCTGGCGGGCCTGCGGGACGAAATCGCGGCTTTCGAATTTCTGCTGCGCGTTCCAGCCGATCTGGCCGGCCAGGAATACCAGGCGGCCTTCGGCGACGATGCCGTTGGCGAAGCCCTTGGCTTCCTTCCAGCTTCGCGGATGCAGGGATTTGTGCGTCTCAGTCATGTCCCGGGTTAACTCCTCACGCATTGGGCCGCAGGCGGAAACGCTGAATCTTTCCGGTCTGGGTCTTGGGCAGTGCTTCGGTGAATTTCACCGAGCGCGGATATTTGTAGGGCGCGATCGTCGCCTTGACGTGGTCCTGCAGCAGCTTGGCAGTCTCGGGATTCGGCAGCGCGCCTTCCTTGAGCACGACATGCGCTTGCACGATCTGGCCGCGCTCGTCGTCCGGCACGCCGATGACCGCGCATTCCTTGACGTCGGGATGCGACAACAGCGCCGCCTCGACCTCGGGACCTGCGATGTTGTAGCCGGAAGAAATGATCATGTCGTCGTTGCGGGCGGCAAAATGGAAATAGCCGTTCTCGTCCTGCGAGAACGCGTCGCCTGTCAGATTCCAGCCGTCGCGCACATAGCTGGCCTGGCGATTGTCGGCGAGATAGCGGCAGCCGGTCGGGCCGCGCACCGCGAGCTTACCGACTTCGCCGCGCGGCCTTTCCTTCATGTCGTCGCCGACGATCTTGGCTTCGTAACCGGTGACCGGCCTGCCGGTCGTCGCCGGCGCGGCGTCGTTGAAGCGGTTGGAAATGAAGATGTGCAGCATTTCGGTCGAGCCGATGCCGTCGAGGATCGGTCTGCCGGTCTTGGCCACCCAGTCCTTGAACACTGGCGCCGGCAGCGTTTCGCCGGCCGACACCGCCGCGCGCAATGAGGACAGGTCGACACCTTGCTCCATTGCCGCGAGCATCGCGCGATAGGCGGTCGGCGCGGTGAACGAGATCGTCGCTTTGTAGGCCTGGATGATGTCGATCATATTGGCGGGCGAGGCGTTCTCGAGGAGGGTCGCGGTCGCGCCGAAACGCAGCGGGAAGATCGCAAGTCCGCCGAGCCCGAAAGTGAAAGCGAGCGGTGGCGAGCCGACGAAGATGTCGTCCGGCGTGACGCCGAGCACTTCCTTGGCATAGCCGTCGGCGATGATCAGGAGATCGCGGTGGAAATGCATCGTCGCCTTCGGCTCGCCGGTGGTGCCGGAGGTGAAGCCGAGCAGCGCCACATCGTCGCGGCCGGTCTTCACCGCGTCGAAGGTCACGCTTTTGCTCAGCGCGATGCGATCGAGCTCGGCATCGTGGTTGGCGGTGCCGTCGAAGCCGATCACTTGTTTGAGGAACTTGCTGCTCTTGGCGCAGGTGACGAGTTCATCCATCAGCCGCGTGTCGCACAGCGCAAGCGATATTTCCGCCTTGTCGACGATCTGGCCGAGTTCGCCGGCGCGCAACAGCGGCATGGTGTTGACGACCACCGCGCCGGCCTTGGTCGCCGCGATCCAGCAGGCCACCAGCGCCGGATTATTGGCGGCGCGGATCAGAATGCGATTGCCCGGCTTGACGCCGAAGTCCTCGACCAGCGCGTGCGCGATGCGGTTGGTCCAGTCGGAGAGCTCCTTATAGGTGCGGCGGCGCCCGTTGCCGATCAGCGCCACATGGTCGCCGAAGCCGCGGGCCACCATGCGATCCGTCAGTTCGACGCCGGCATTGAGCTGTTCGGGATAATCAAAGCCGCCGAGCGAAATCTGCGGCCACATTTGCGACGGCGGGAGATTGTCGCGTGTGAACGTGTCGGTATGGGCGCTGCGGCCAAGGGTCGCTGGTCCAAGCGTGAGCCCTGCCATGGTCATGCTCCTGAAAGCGTTTGTCGCGCGATGACGACTTTCTGCACTTCCGACGCGCCCTCATAGATGCGCAACGCCCGGATTTCCCGGTAGAGCCGCTCGACGATGTGGCCGTGGCGAACGCCGTCGCCGCCGTGAATCTGCACCGCCTTGTCGATCACCTGTTGTGCGCGGTCGGTGGCGAAGAGTTTCGCCATCGACGCTTCGCGCGTCACCCGCGACGCGCCTGAATCCTTGGTCCAGGCGGCGCGATAGACGAGCAGCGCCGCGGCATCGACATCGACAGCCATGTCGGCGATGTGGGCTTGCACCATCTGCAGATCGGCGAGCGGCCCGCCGAACAGTTTTCGCTTATTGGCGCGAGCGACGGTTTCCTCGAGCGCGCGGCGGGCGAAGCCGAGTGCCGCGGCGCCGACGGTTGAGCGGAAAACGTCGAGCGTCGCCATGGCGATCTTGAAGCCTTCGCCCGGCGCTCCGATCATCGCCGCGGCCGGCACGCGCACGGCATCGAATTTGAGCCGCGCCAGAGGATGCGGCGCCACCACGTCAAGCCGTTCGGCAACGCTCAGTCCGGTCGCATCGCCCGGCACGATGAAGGCCGAGAGACCTTTCGCGCCCGGCGCCTCGCCGGTGCGCGCGAACACCACATAGACGTCGGCAATGCCGCCATTGGAGATCCAGGTCTTCTCGCCGTCGAGCACGTAATGATTGCCGCTCAGGCGCGCCGTCATCGCGATATTGGCGACGTCGGAGCCGGATTTCGGCTCGGTCAGCGCGAAAGCCGAAATCGCTTCGCCGGCGCGGGTGCGCTTGAGCCAGGCGCGCTGCTCGTCGCTGCCGAAAAAACTGATCGGTCCGGCGCCGAGGCCCTGCATGGCGAAGGCGAAATCGGCAAGGCCGTCGTGACGGGCGAGCGTTTCGCGCATCAGGCACAGCGTGCGCACATCGGGCGGCGAGGGGATCTGCGGGTCGGGCGCGGTGTGCATGAGCCAGCCGTCGCGGCCGAGCCGCGCGACCAGATCGCGGCAGGCGGCATCCACATCGCCGTGATCGACCGGCAGATTGCCCGTGCACCAGCGCTCGATGCCGTCGGCCAGCACGCGATGGCGGTCGGTGAAAAACGGCCAGCTGAGAAAAGTCCGGTCAGCCACTAATCGCCCTCGAACACCGGTTTCTGCTTGGCGACGAACGCGCGATAGGCGCGTTCGAAGTCCTTGGTCTGCATGCAGATCGCCTGCGCCTGCGCCTCCGCCTCAATAGCCTGATCGAGGCTCATCGACCATTCCTGATTGAGCTGCGTCTTGGTGATGCCATTGGCGAAGGTCGGCCCGGCGGCGATGATATGCGCGAGCGCGAGCGCTTCCTTCTCCAGGGCATCGGCGGCGACGAGCTTGTTGAAGAAGCCCCAGGCTTCGCCTTCCTGCGCCGTCATCGAGCGGCCGGTATAGAGCAGCTCGGCGGCGCGGCCCTGGCCGATGATGCGGGGCAGGATCGCGCAAGCGCCCATGTCGCAGCCGGCGAGCCCGACGCGATTGAACAGGAATGCCGTCTTGGCCTGCGGGGTCGCCAGGCGCAGATCCGACGCCATGGCGATAATCGCGCCGGCGCCCGCGGCGATGCCGTCGAGCGCGGCGATGATCGGCTTGCCACAATGCAGCATCGCCTTGACCAGGTCGCCGGTCATGCGGGTGAAGGCGAGAAGCTCCTTCGTCTCCATGGCCACGAGCGGCCCGATGATGTCGTGCACGTCACCGCCGGAACAGAAATTGCCGCCATTGGGCAGAAAGACGACGGCGTGAACATCGTCCGCATAAACCAGGTCGCGGAAGGTATCGCGCAGCTCGGCATAGGAATCGAAGGTCAGCGGATTCTTGCGCTCGGGGCGATTGAGGGCAATGACGGCGACGGCGCCATCCATCCGCCAGAGAAAGTGCCTGGGCTTTAACGCGGCCATCTTGCTCATGCGCCGCTCTCCCATTCGCTTTGAAACAATTTGAGCTTCGACGACAGCTGCTCGGCATCGCGCACCGAGATGCCGCTGAGCAGTTCGTCGATCCATTTTTCGTGCGTCGCCGCCATTTCGGCGAAGAATGTACGGCCGTTGCGGGTCAGGCTGATGAACGAGGTGCGGCGGTCGCCGTTGCGCTGCGAGCGGACGGCAAGGCCGTCCGACACCAGGCGATCGACAATGCCGGTGACGTTGCCGTTCGAAACCATCAGGTAACGCGAGATTTCGCTCATCAGCATGCCGTCGGGCCGTCGATAGAGCGCCGCCATCACGTCAAAGCGCGGCAGCGTCGCCTTGAACTGCGACTTCAGCCGCTCGCGCGCGACGCCCTCGATCAGGCGGCTGGCGCGAAACAGCCTGATCCACAGCCGCAGCCGCGTCTTGCTGTCGGCTTCGGGCCGAACGGGCAAGGGCGCGCTTACCATGTCTCGCCCCCGGAGATCGAAATCGACTGGCCGGTAATGCCGGCGCTGGCGTCGTCGCAGAGCCACAGCACGGCGTCCGCGGTCTCCTGCGGCTGGAAGAAGCGGCCCTGCGGACTGTTGGCTTCGAGCATTTTGCGTACTTCGGCTTCACTTCGCTTTGTGGTCGAGGCGACATGGGTAACAGCCTGATCGAGCAGCGATGTTTCGCTGAATCCCGGGCAGACCGCGTTGACCGTGATGCCGGCTTTCGCGGTTTCGAGCGCCAAGGCGCGCATCAAGCCGACGACGCCGTGCTTGGCGGCGACATAGGGCGCGACATAGGGATAGCCCTTCAAGCCGGCGGTCGACGCGACGAAGATGATGCGGCCCCATTTGTGCTCGCGCATCGCGGCCAGCGCCGGCTTGACCGAGAAGAAGGCGCCGGTGAGATTGACCTCGATAATCTTGTGCCAGACCTTCGGCGATACATTCTCGGCGGGCCCGCTTTCCGCGGCTCCTGCATTGGCGACGACGATATTGAATTTCCCGCGCGTCTTCTGCGCGTGCTGATAGAGCTTCTTGATCGAGGTTTCGTCGGTGACGTCGGCGACTTCCGGATGAATGTTCGGATGCCGCTCGGCGGTGAATTCGAGATCCGGCAGGCGCCGGCCGCAGATCGTGACGCTGGCTCCGGCATTGGCCAGAGCGAACGCGGTCGCGGCCCCGATGCCGCTGCCGCCGCCGGTCACCAGTGCGTGTTTCCCCGATAAATTTGTCATTCTCATACCCTGTGGGCGGCCGGCTCGCTGCTATGGGCAATCCGATGGAGCTGGTCGCGTCCAGGATGATAGGGCAGAGGCCATGATTCGCCACGGTCCCCGAATTTCGCCGCGGCATGCAGCGTCCAGTAGGGATCGGCGAGATGCGGCCGCGCCAGGCAGACGAGATCGGCGCGGCCCGCCATCAGGATCGAGTTGACATGGTCGGGCTCGAAAATATTGCCGACGGCCATGGTGGCCATGCCGGTCTCGTTGCGGATGCGGTCGGAGAATGGCGTCTGGAACATGCGGCCATAGACCGGCTTGGCGCGGTTCGAGGTCTGGCCGGCCGACACGTCGCAAATATCGACGCCAGCCGCCTGCAGCATGCGCGCGATCTCGACCGCATCATGCGGTTCGATGCCCTCGGCCCCGACCCAGTCATTGGCGGAAATGCGCACCGAGATCGGTTTTCCCGCGGGCCATGCCGCGCGCACCGCGCGAAAGACCTCCAGCGGATAGCGCATGCGGTTTTCGAGCGAGCCGCCATATTCGTCGGTGCGCAGATTTGTCAGCGGCGTGATGAAAGAGGACAACAGATAGCCGTGGGCGCAATGTAGTTCGAGCATGTCGAAGCCGGCGCGGTCCGCCATGTTCGCCGCGGTGACGAATTGCTCGCGCACGCGGTCCATGTCGGCGCGATCCATGGCGCGGGCGCGCTGATTGCGCTCCGACCAGGCCGTCGCCGACGCCGACATGATCGGCCAGTTGCCCTCGCGCAGCGGCGCGTCCATCTCCTCCCAGCCCAGCTGGGTCGAGCCCTTGGCGCCGGAATGGCCGAGCTGACAGCAGATTTTCGCGTCCGTCTCGGCGTGGACGAAGTCGACGATGCGCTTCCAGGCGGCTTCATGCTCGGGCGCATACATGCCGGTGCAGCCGGGCGTGATGCGGCCCTCCGGGCTCACGCAGGTCATTTCGATGAAAACCAGCCCGGCGCCGCCCTTGGCGCGCTCGGCGTAGTGCACCAGATGCCAGTCGGTCGGGCAGCCGTTGACGGCTTTATATTGCGCCATCGGCGAGACCACGACGCGGTTTTTCAGCCTCATGTCGCGCAGTTTGAACGGCGCGAACATCGGCCGCCGCACCATGTTGTCGCCGGCGCCGGCGAGCCGCTGGAACCAGGCTTCGGCGCCTTCGAGCCAGGCCTTGTCGCGCAACCGCAGATTTTCATGGCTGATGCGCTGCGAGCGGGTCAACAGCGCGTAATTGAACTGCACCGGATCGAGATGCAGATAGCGCTCGACATCCTCGAACCATTCCAGCGAATTGCGCGCCGCCGATTGCAGCCGCAACACTTCGGTGCGGCGGGCCTCCTGGTATTTGGCGAAGGCGGCCTCGAGCGTCGGCTCGCTGTGCAGATAATCCGCCAGCGCTACCGCGCTTTCCATGGCGAGCTTGGTCCCCGAGCCGATGGAAAAATGCGCGGTCGCCGCGGCATCGCCCATCAGCGCGATGTTGCGGTACGACCATTTCTCGCACAGCACACGCGGGAAGTTCAGCCAGGCCGAACCGCGGATATGCGCGGCATTCGACATCAGCTGATGACCACCGAGATATTTGGCGAAGATGCGCTCGCAGGCGCGCGAGTTCTCCTCCTGGCTCATCGCGCCGAAGCCGAATTTTTCCCAGGTCGCTTCCGAGCATTCGATGATGAAGGTCGCGGTATCAGCGTCGAACTGATAGGCGTGCGCCCAGATCCAGCCGTGCTCGGTCTCTTCGAAAATAAAGGTGAAGGCGTCGTCGAATTTCTGCTTGGTGCCGAGCCAGACGAACTTGTTCTTGCGGGTGTCGATCGACGGCTTGAACTGTTCGGCGAATTGCGCGCGTGTCCTTGAATTCAGCCCGTCGCAGGCGATGACCACATCGTAATCCTTGGCGAGGTCGTTGGCGTCGGCGATCTCGGTCTGAAAGCGAAGCGCGACGCCGAGCCGGCGCGCCCGCTCCTGCAACAGCATGAGGAGCTGCTTGCGGCCGATGCCGGAAAATCCGTGGCCGCTTGAGACGATGCGCTGGCCGCGATAATGCACCGCGATGTCGTCCCAATAGGCGAACTGCGCGCGGATCATCGCGGCGCTGTCGGGATCGTTGGCGGTGATGTTGTCGAAGGTCTCGTCGGAGAACACCACGCCCCAACCGAATGTGTCGTCGGGGCGGTTGCGTTCGAAAACGGTGATGTCGTGGGCGGCATCGCGCAGCTTCATGCTGATCGCGAAATAGAGGCCGGCCGGGCCGCCGCCGAGGCAAGCAATCTTCATGTGACGCCGCCCATGTGTGATCGAAGGGTTACCAAACATGGCAGGGCAGGGAAATTATTTCAAGTTTAAACTTTTAAGCTTGAAGCTTTTTGCACAGCGGCCATGCACGCAGTGCGGTCCGGTGCAGCGGCGTCAGGGCATTGGAATATCGAAGTTTTCGGCCGGAGCCGGTCACTGGTTGTGTCCAGCCGAGCGCGCCGGCAGATAGTGCAAAAGACGCCGCTCGGCGATGATGACGCCGAGATAGGCGATGCCGCCCACCAGCGTCAGCATGACGATGGAGACGAAGACCATCGGCGTGTCGGCCTGGCCTTCGCCGAACGAGAGCAGATAGCCGAGCCCCTGATTGCCGCCGACCAGTTCGCCGACGACGACGCCGACCACGGCGAGCGTCGAGCCGATACGAAGGCCGGCGAACATCGGCGGCATCGATGTCGGGAACTCGATCTTCCAGAAGATCTGCGCGCGTGTCGCCTTGAACGAGCGCGCCAGATTGATCAGGTCGGGATCGACGCTGCGCACGGCCGTCAGCACATTGACCATGACCGGGAAGAACACGATCAGGATGGCGACCAGGATTTTCGGATAGACGGTGAAGCCCATCCACAGGATGAACAGCGGCGCGAAGGCCACTTTCGGCGCGATCTGCAAGGCGAGAATGTAGGGCGAAAGCGCGAATTCCGCCGTCGGCGACATGCCGAGCAGATAACCGATGACGGCGCCGAGCAGGCTGCCGAGAATGAAGCCGGCCAGCACTTCGCCCACGGTCACGCCGGTGTGAAACAGCAGATGATCGAATTGCCAGGCATGGACGAATTCGTGCGCCACCATCGACAGCGGCGGCACGATGAAACTCGGCACGCCGAGGAGCTCCGGTCCCCATTGCCAGGCGGCGAGAAAGACAATGAGCAAGGCTACGCTGGCGAGCGTGCCGTTGCGGACCTGCGCGCGGGAATTGCCGCTCATGCCGCGCCTCCCGCGGCTTGCTGCTCGATCTTGTCGTGACCGATGTCGAGGCGGTCCATCAGCCGCGCCACGTAATCGTTGAGCTTGGGCTCGTGGCGCCGCGCGATCGGGTCGTCGCGCTGCGGCAGGTCGATGACGATCTCGTCGATGACGGTGCCGGGCCGGTGGCTCATCACCAGAACGCGATCGGACAGCGTCACCGCCTCCGACAGATCGTGGGTAATCAGAAGCGCGGTCTTGCCCGACTGCTTGAGCGTGCGGGCGAGGTCGCGCTGCAGCACCATCCGCGTCTGCGCATCGACCGCGGAGAACGGTTCGTCGAGCAGCAGCACATGCGGCTCGACGGCAAGCGTACGCGCCAGCGCCACGCGCTGGCGCATGCCGCCCGACAGATGATGCGGATAATGGCCGGAGAACTCGGCAAGGTTGAAGCTTGCCAATAGCTTTTCCGCGCGCCGCTTGCGTTCGGCGAACGGCACGCTCTGGATTTCCACGCCGAACATGACGTTCTCGAGGATGGTGCGCCACGGCAGTAGCAAGTCTTTCTGCAGCATGAAGGCGACATGCGCGTTCGGCCCGGCGACGCGCTCGCCGTCGACAAACGCCGCGCCTTCGCTTGGCGCGGTCAGGCCGGAGCCGATATTCAGGAGCGTGCTTTTGCCGCAGCCGCTCGGCCCGATCAGCGAAACCACCTCGCCGTCGTGCACGGCAAGGTTGACATTGCTGATGGCGGTGAGCGCGCCGCGGCCGGTCCGGTCGGCGAAACGCATCGTGACATTGCGGTATTCAAGGCGGATAACGGAAGTTGCGTCCGTAGACATAGGCAATTCGACCGTTCTCGGTGTGGGCCGATTGCACGCTTATCACCGCCCAGTGATGTCGAGTATAGTGGCAAAGGCCGGGATCGCCGATAGGCTGGAAAAGAAAGCTGCAGCAATATCTGCTCCGCAGCTTCTGGTAATGGGGCTGCTGATGATGTTCGTGCACAGGCTGTGCCGGAGCCGTTTAAAATCCGCAAAAGTCGCTATCTCGTTATTTCTTGGGCTGCTGTCTGCCGCAGTCTTGCTCACGCTGTCGCCGGCGCGGGCAAATGAGAAAATCACATATCTTTTTCCGGCGCCGCCTTTGCTGCCGGCCTTCGGGCCGATCCAGCTCGCCAAGGGCCGGGGCTATTTTTCGCAAGCCGGTCTCGATGTGAGCTTTGCGGTCGGCCGCGGCGGCGTCGATGTCGCCAAGGAGGTCGGTGCCGGCAATGTGCCGATCGGCGGCATCGTGGCGGACGCGCCGATCATCGTGCGGCAGAACGGCGTGCCGGTGAAAATGGTCGCCGTGTTCGGCGGCAAGGGATTCATGCAGCTGGTCGTGCGCGCCGATTCCGGCATCACCAAGCCGTCCGAGCTGAAGGGCAAGACCATCACCGTCATGTCCTATCAGGACACGACGTTCTATGCGCTGCTCGGCTTGTTGGCGAGTGCGGGCCTGACCAAGGACGATGTCGATATCCAGGCCGCCGGGCCGGTCGGCGTCTGGCAGATGGTGGCCACCGGCAAGTCGGTCGGCATGGCCGGCGTGCCGGATTGGATTCCTCCGCTTGAAGCGGCCGGCGTTGCCGTCAAAGTGCTGCCGACCGACGAATTCTTTCCGCATATGGCGCAAGCAATCGCCGCGTCCGATCAGGTCATCAAGGACAAGCCGGACATGGTGCGCGCCTTCGTCAAGGCGGCGCTGCACGGCATGAAGGACATCATGGATGATCCGGCAGGAGCGGCGGCGGACTTCGTGAAATTCGTGCCGGAATGGAACGGCAAGGAAGGTCAGGTCAAAGAGGCGTTCGATTATTACGACAAGCTCGTCTATCCGGGACAGAAAGTGCTCGGCGCCATCGATCCCGAGCGGCTGTCCAAGCTGCAGGATTTCTATCTGGCCAAGGGCATCATCCAGAAGAAATCGCCGGTCGACGATCTCTATACCAATCAGTTCGTGCAATAATTCACCACCCAAAAAGCCTGCCCCCGGATTTGATCCGGGGGAAGGCGAAAAGCTGGGCTGGCGCGGCGGAGACTGCGGCTCCCGAGGCGCGCGTTATTTCTTATAGCTGTCGGTGCCTTGCCAGCCACCCGTCGACACGTCGAAAATCACGCCGTCCGGGTCCTTGAACTTGCGCTCGAAATTGCCGTGCCGCTCGTCGCCCAAGTCGAAGAAGAACTTGCCGCCATTGGCCTCGATGCGCTTCTGCGTCTCGGCCAGATCATCGACCTGAAAGCCGAAATGGTGGGCGCCGACATGACCCTTGGGATCTTTCAGGTCCGAGGCTTTGCTGCCGGCGGCGCCGGTGAAGTTCAGCAGCGCCAGATTGATGACGCCGTCGCTCATATAGATGGCGGAGCCGATCTCGAGATCTTCGCGGTCGATCCGCTTGAGGTCGAAGACGGTCTCATAGAACTTCGCCGCCTTGTCGAGATCGTTCACGCACACCGCGAAATGGCGAAGGCGAGCCATGCAAAACCCCCACTGGTCAAAGACAGAACTTATTTGCCGTCATCATACGCGCGGGGTAACAAAGAGCTACCTCTTTTCTGCAGCGGTGGCGCGCGGCGGCGCCGGTTTCGGCAAGACCGCGGCATCGCTATGACGACGCCATGAATGTCGTGATGAACAAACGCCATGCCGAGATTGTCGGTGCCGGATTTGCCGGCCTCACCGCGGCCTGCGCGCTGGCGCAGCGCGGCTGGAGCGTGCGCGTGCACGAGCGCAGCGATCGCCTGCGCACGGCCGGCGCCGGCATCTATATCTATGAGAACGGTCTGCGCGTGCTGGAGGCGGTCGGCGCCTACGACACCGCAATCAAAGGCGCGCCGTTTGCCCATACGCGCGAGGTCCGCGACGGCAACGACCGGCTGATCTCGGTGCATCGCTGGTCCGGCAGCCGCGTTTTCAGCATTGTGCGCCAGCACGTGATCAACGCGCTCGCCGAGGCGGCCGGCCGCGCCGGTGTCGAGATCGTCACCGACTCGGTGGGCGTCGGCGCTACGGCCGACGGCGAGCTTACTCTGGCCGATGGCCGGAAGCTGAAAGCCGATCTGATTGTTGCCGCCGACGGCGCCAATTCGCGGCTGCGCGACACGCTCGGGCTTCTGGCCAAGCGCAAACATCTGGTCGACGGCTGCACCCGGCTCCTGATGGACAAGACCGCGGAAGAGCGCGCCATGACCGACGGCGCAAAGACGATAGAATACTGGTCCGGTACGCGGCGTCTGCTCTACACGCCGTGCAGCGAGAACGACATTTATATCGCGCTGACGATGCTCGACACCGACGCCGCCGCCAAGGCCGTGCCGGTGCGCAAAGACGAGTGGAAGCGCGCCTTTCCGCACCTCGAGGCGCTCATTGACCGCATCGGCGATCAGGGCCGCTACGACCGTTTCGATCTGGTCAAGCTCACGCGGTGGTCGTCAGGCTGCGTGGCGCTGATCGGCGATGCCGCGCACGCGCTGCCGCCGAATATCGGGCAAGGCGGCGGTTGCGCCATGATGAATGCGCTGTCGCTTGCGGTCTATCTCGAGCGCGAAAACGATATCGGCGCGGCGCTCGCGACGTGGGAGCGCAGCGAGCGGCCGCTTACCGAACACACGCAGCGGATCTCTTATTTTCTCGGTCTGCCGACAACCTGGCCGCCGGCTTTGCGCGCTGCCGCGCTCGGCCTTGCCGGCCGCTCCAAATGGCTGGTGCGCCAGCGCACGCGCACGGCTTTGCATCGTCCCACGGGGACGTAGATTTTTGTTGCGCACGATCTTGTCCGCAGACCGTTTCCATTTTTGGCATCATGCGCTGAGTCTCAAAACGGAATGGTGATGCCGTCGAGCGGCGCGTCACAATTGACCAGATCGACGCGCTTCCAGGCGATCATGATGCCGGTGCCGGCGCGAACGAGGCCATGCCATGCCGTGCCGCCGAACAGACGCTGCTGCTCGCGCCGGTACTCGATCATCATGAATTTGGATCGCGCCGTGCAGGCATTGGTCGCGGCTTCCTCGATGGTGACATTGGCGACGACGCGGCTCGTGCGCGAACGCGGCTCCTGCGAATACATGCGCGGGCTCGCGAGCCGACGGACGCGGGTTTCGAGAAGGCGGCGGTCGTCATTGATCAGCGACACGGTCTCGAACCGGTCGGCCTGATCCGGCTCGCTCGGCACCCAATACCAGGCTTCCGGCGTGAACAGCGCCAGCCAGTCGTCGAACTTGCCTTCGTCAAGGAGCCGCGCCTCGCGCAGCAGAAACAGTTCGCAGCTGCGCAGGTCGAGCGCCTGCCGTGCCGGCAACCGGGTGATGCGGCCCGAGCCGACAATATGCCGGCGCGGCGCCGCCGCGGTTTTGCGCTTACGTTTTCTCGCTTTGGCCATGGGGATCAGACGGACGGATCGACGGGTGGAATCGAATGAACGGATCAATCACGACGCGGCGCGCATTTCGCCGTGGCCGTTGGTCATATAGCCGAGCCAGGCCTGCAGCATGTTGCGGATATAGACTTCGCTGGTCGAGTTCTTGCCGCGCCGGCCGTTATGGGCGTCCGGCACGTCGCTTTGCAGGCCGCGGCCGATCTCGATCCATTCCGCGCCTTCGCTCGAGAGGCCGAGCCGGATGCGGTTATAGATTTCGAGGTCGTCGGTGAGCACCAGCGAGCCGGTACCGTTGACGATATTGGCAAAGCTGATGGTGTTGCGGAACATCTGCTCCGGCGCGCCTTTGAGACGGAAATTATAAGTGCACACGACAGTGCGATCGACCGAAATCGGATGCACCACGCGCAGCTGCTGGAACTGGCTCATGAACGACAGGTTCGGATAGACATTGCTGTTCCAGCGCCGCACTTCGAGAATGCGCCGCGTCTCGTCCTTGCCTTTGCTCTTCTCCAGCGCGGCGATGTAGTCGCGAAACACCGGATCATTCATCGCCGCCACCAGCTTGGCGTCGTCGTGATAGTCGCCGAGATAGGAGTGGCCGTTGGGATAGGTCCAGATGCCGACCTGGGTCTCCCAGAAGCTGTAGGGCGCGCCGTTCTGGCGCATCTGCCGGATGGCGATCTCGCCCGAGCCGTCGGAATGGACCTTATCGGACTGCTCTTGCGCCGCGTCGATCGAGGAACGGTGGGTGAAAATCGGATGCGCGGCGTCGCAGAGGTTTTCCAGATAGATTTTCCAGTTGCCGTCGTAGCCGTGCTTGAACACGCCGCCGGCGAGCTCGATCTCGCCGCCGGGCGCGCGGTCGACCATGTCGTCGAACGAGGTCGTCATGTAGCCGAGAAAATCTTCGAGGCTCGGGCCGTCCGCAGCTTCGCTGGCGAACACGAAGCCGCGGTAGCTTTTGACGCGGGCGACCTGCGTCATTGCGGTCTTCGGGTTCTTGGGGTCGAAGTCGCGCGGATAGCCGTGCTGCAGCGGCACGGCTTTGAGCCGCCCGTCGAGATGATAGGTCCAGCCGTGATAGCAGCACTGGAATTCCTCGGCATGGCCCTTGTCATTGGCGACGACCAGCGCGCCGCGATGCGCGCATTGATTATGGATGACCCGGATTTCGCCTCCGGCATCGCGCGTCAGCACCACCGGCTTCCGGCCGATGAAGGTACTGACATAATCGCCTGGCTGCTTGATCTGGCTCTCGTGGCCGACATAGATCCAGGCATTGCCGAAGATACGCTCGAGTTCGAGTTCGAAGATCGCGGGGTCGCTGTAGATCGCGCGATGCACGCGTGCCGGTTGGACGAAGGATGCCAGCGTTTGCGTGGATGGCGATGATTGAAGGCCGGGCTGCTGCATTGGGCAATTCCCCAAGAATTCACCCCGGTGCATATGCCACAAAATTCCGGCAAATGACATGCGTCTGCCGCGCTGCACGTTTGCCGCGGCGTCAGCCCGCTCGGGCGCGCCCTATTTGGTGCCGTAGGCGCGGTCGCCGGCGTCGCCGAGGCCGGGCAATATGAAGCCTTCATCATTGAGGCCGTCATCGACGGCCGCCGTCCAGATCGACACGTCGGGATGCTCGCCGCGCAGCCGCTCGATTCCTTCCGGCGAGGCAATCAGGCAGACGAAGCGAATGTCTTTGGCGCCGCGTTCCTTGAGCCGCAGCACGGCCGCCGACGCGGTATTTGCCGTGGCGATCACCGGCGCGACGACGATCACCAGCCGTTCCTCCAGGTCGGACGGCGCCTTGAAGAAATATTCGACCGCCGCAAAGGATTCCGGCTCGCGGTAAAGGCCGATATGCGCGACGCGCGCCGCCGGCACCAGATCGAGCATGCCGTCGACGAAGGTGACGCCGGCGCGCAGGATCGGCGCAAAAACGAGCTTCTTGCCGGCGATCTTCGGCGACATCGTGCGCGCCATCGGCGTTTCGATTTCGACATCGGTGAGCGGCAGATCGCGCGTCACCTCGTAACAGAGCAGCATGCCGATCTCTTTGAGGAGTTCGCGGAACGATTTGGTCGAGCGTTCCTTGTCGCGGATCAGTGTCAGCTTGTGCTGGACCAAAGGATGTTTGACGATGGTAACGCCATCCATGACTCTCTCCGAACCTGCTTAGAATACGGTGCCGTCACTGATGACTCTGAGCGGCGGCGACCCGTCGCTGCGCTTTTGTCGCGCGATGACGCGGCCGGCGGCCCAGGTGCCGCCTTCCAGCACTTTTGCCAGCGGCAGGGCTTGCGCGTCCATGTCGAGCCGCTGGCGCATCTCATCGGCAAGCTTGTCGAGCAGCGCGACGGTCAGCGCCCGCCATTCGACGACGAGCGGTGAATCGACGGCGTGAGCACGCGCCGCGTCGGCGGGGTCGCGAAGGACCAGCACGCCGGCATCGATGAAGAGCCCGCCGTTGCGGTATTCCGACAGGCCGGTAAGGCCGTCGATATCCGTCATGGCGATGCCGGACCATTGCAGCGGTTCGATCAGCGAATAAGCGAGCCATTGCGACAGCTTGTGCAGCGGCACGAGACCGTTCGTCGCGTCGCCCGTCACCAGCGACGGATGACGCCAGCAGTCGCCGAGCGGCACGCCGCCGAGCGTCAGCCGCGACGGCCAGATCGGACCGAGATGGCGCAGCAGTTCGGCAAGGATCGCCGGCGCGGCAATCCCGCCGCCGGCAGCGAGCGCGGCGAAGTGATCGAACAGGCCGCCCGGCCGGCGCACGCCGTTGCGGCCGAAAATATCCGGCGCGTCGGCGACGAGCCTTCCGAGCCGGCGCAGCAAATCGGCGCGGCCCTCAAGGCCGACCAGCGGATTGCGCTCGCTCGCCTGAAAGCCGGCGGCGAGCGCGGTGTTGGACAGATTTTGCAGGCCCGCGGCATCGGCCTGCAGCGGATGCTTCGGATCCGACGAGAAGGCGCCCTGCGCAAACAAGGCCAGGCTCGCGAGCGCGAGTCCTTCGGAACGGCCGATGTTTTGGCCGCTTACCGCATCGTGATAGTGCCATTGCGGCCCGGCGCCGGCGTCAAGCAGAACGCTGACGATCGCCAGATCGAAAGCCGCGCGCCCGCGTTCGGCGGCGTTCGGCCATTTGGCGCCGCGGTCGAGCACCGCCCAGCGGTCCTCGCCGTTGCAAACAAAGTGACGCCAGCGCGAATGGAAGGGCACGTCGAGCGATGGATAGTTCTTCCGCGTGATCTCGAGCACGAGATCGACCGCCGCTGGCACGCGCGCAAGATCGACGCGGAAATGCGGCAGCTTGCCGTCGAGCCCGATCGCCAGCAGGCGGCGTGCGCGCTCGCGAACAGCCTGCGCGCTCAGCAATGACAGGGCGCCGGCAGTCTCGGGGCTCGCAGACTGTGAATGCAAGTCTTAATACTTGTCGAGAGAGCGGCCGACGGAATCGGTGAGATCCTGCGGCTTCGGCGGCTCGGGCGTGTAATAGCCCGCGGCTTTCTTGGCGGCGAGTTCGACATGGGCGTCGGCGGGAACCATGTCGTCAGGGATCGGAATGCGCTCGACAATGTCGACGCCTTGCGAGACCAGCGCGTCGTGCTTCATGTCGCTCATCGACACGAAGCGGTCGATGCGCCTGATCCCGAGCCAGTGCACGGAATCCGGCATCAGCTGCTGGAAGCGCGCGTCCTGAACGCCGGCGACGCATTCGGTGCGCTCGAAATAGGCCGAGGCCGCGTCGCCGCCTTCCTGCCGCTTGCGGGCATTGTAGACCAGGAATTTCGTGACTTCGCCGAGCGCACGGCCTTCCTTTCGGTTATAGATGATGACGCCGAGGCCGCCGTTCTGTCCGGCGCGGGCGCATTCCTCGATGCCGTGGATGAGATAGGGACGACAGGTGCAGATGTCGGAGCCGAATACGTCCGAACCGTTGCATTCGTCGTGCACGCGGCACGTGATGTTCGTGCGCGGATTGGAAAGCTTGCTGACGTCGCCGAACAGATAGATCGTCGCGCCGCCGATCGGCGGCAGGAAAACTTGCAGGTCGGGCCGCGTCACCAGCTCGGGGAACATGCCCGCCGTCTGCTCGAACAGCACGCGGCGCAGCGAATTCTCAGTGGTGCCGAAACGTTCGGCGATGCCGGGCAGATACCAGACCGGATCGATGGCGATCTTGACCACCGAAACGCTGCCGTTGTCGTGAACGACTTCGCCGTCGCTCTTGAGCCGCTTGGCCTTCAGCGCGGCCTGCATCTCCGGAAGGTCGAGGCGCGCGCGGGTGATCGCGATGGTCGGCCGGATATCGACGCCTTCGGCGATCTCTGCTTTGAAATTCTCCGCGACCAGGTGCCCCCACGGATCGAGCGAGACGATGCGCTTGGGCTCGCTCCATTGTGCGAACGGGCCGATGGTCGCAGCCGGATAGGTATTGGTGAGATCGGGGCGGCGGATCGGATCGAGCGCGCCGGAAGACACCGCAAGCGCGCGATAGACCGAATAGGAGCCGCCGTGGCTGCCGATCACATTGCGATCTTGCGGGTTCGACACCGTGCCGATGATGGGGCCGCGTTCGCGCGCGGTGGCCGCGCCCCACTGGATCGGAAAGCGCAGCTTTGCGCCGGGTTCAGGGTGCGACGTGAGGCGGATATGTTCGGTGCGATTTGGCAGATTCATCGTCGTCGAATCCAAAAGGTCTACGGCCCGTCACGATGACGAGCCGCATGACCACCATCTCAGTTAAAACGTGCAGCCCCGGACTTACGATCGAGGACTTGCGATCGAGCCGAGCCCGCATCCGAGAACTATACCGGTTCCCGAGGCGGAAACAATAAGGCGAAAGACTAACGCCTCACAGCTGAAAACCTGTTTAAACGTGGGGATTTAGGTCCCATTATTCAAGGGGCGCGCCCATCCTTTCGGGGATCAGGAACGCGGTGGCGACGATATCGAGCAGATAGATCGTCGCCAGAAGCGCGATCGCCACCGTGAATGAATGAGCCGCAGCCAAAGTGCCGACAACAAATGGCCCGAAGCCGCCGATGCCGCGTCCGAGATTGAACAGAACGTTCTCCGCAGTGGCCCGCGCTTCGGTCGGATAGAGTTCCGCCAACAGCGCGCCGTAGCCGCCCAACATGCCGTTGACGAAGACGCCCATGATCGCGCCGCCGATGAGGAGCGCGGTGGCGTCGGTCAGCTGCGAATAGACCAGCACCATGAGGAAGGCGCCGGCTTGGAACGTCAACAGAGCCGGCCGGCGCCCGACGCGATCGGCGAATTGGCCGAAAATCCAGATGCCGCAGGCCATGCCCAGCACCGTCACCGCGGTCCACAGCGCCGACTGGGTGAGCGTGTAACCGAACCGCGTCGACAAATAGCTCGGCAGCCAGATCATCAGGCCGTAATAGCCGAAGTTCTGCACCGCGCAGAGGATCAGCATGCCGAGGCTGATTTTCGTCGTCGCCGCATCTTTCACCAGGAGGCCGAGCGGCATTTTGTTCCGCTGCGCCTTGGCGCGCTCGAGAAAGATCTCCGGCTCATGCACCGACAATCGCACGACGAAAGCGACGAGGCCGGGCACGAGGCCGACAAGGAACATGCCGCGCCAGCCGATGAGCGGCAGGAGAATTGGAGTGATTAGCGCTGCCGCCAGCACGCCGGCTTGCCAGCCGAGCGCGACATAGGTGCAACCGCGTGCGCGATATTTCGCCGGCCAGCTCTCGGCGACCAGCGCCATGCCGATGCCGAATTCGCCGCCGAGCCCAAGCCCGGCGACGGTGCGATAGACCAGCAGGTCCCAGTAGCCCTGCGCCAGTGCGCCAAGCCCGGTGAAGATGGCAAACAGCAGGATGGTCCAGGTCAGCACCCGCACCCGGCCGTAATAGTCGCTCAAGATGCCAAACAGAATGCCGCCGACCACGGCGCCGATCAGCGTCCAGGTGACCAGCGATCCCGCCTGCGGCGGAGTCAGATGCAGTTCCGCCGAAATCGCCCGCAGCATGAACCCGAGAATGAGCAGGTCGAAGCCGTCCATCGCATAGCCAAGGGCGGACGCCACAAGCGCCTTCTTGGGAAAGGAACCGAGCTGGTCGGCGGGTTCGGATATGGCGGCGTGGACGGCGGTCATCGCAGGCTCCTCAACCGACGAATAATGTGGCGGCATCGCACGGCGCCCTCAAGTTTGCCGGTTCGATGCTGTGGGCAATTTTCGGGGCAATGCGGGAGGGCGATGCGGAGGACGATGCGCATGTGCGGCTCTCCGCTCACCCGTGTGGATTGTCCGTGGACCGTCGTGGACGCAGAAATATTAGTTGGTCCGGCGTGTCGCGGAGCAGGTTGCTGAGCCCGGGTCGGCGCTGTCGCCGGCGCCGACGCCCGAGCCGTGCAGCGGCGAGGCCGCGGTCAGGCATTTTACCGCAATTATCGCACAGCTGCCCATAAAGTAAGCAGATGGCCTGCCGAAGAATTAGCCTGGCCTGATGCGGGCATAATTCCATTCATGAATTCATAGCGTTAGTCCGCCCGTAACTTGGCACGTGGCTTGCGATGTCACCGCGCAGCGGCTGTCGGAGGCCCGCGTGCCGCAATCAAACGGGAGGCTCATCCCATGTCCAATTATGGGGAAGATTTAAATCGATCGGTTTCGATCCGGACTATTTCACGCCGCCGCCTATTGGCCGGCGCGAGCGGGGTGGCGCTCGGTGCCTGTCTGGGTCTTGGCGTCACGGCGCCGGCCTTTGCGGACGACACGATCAAGGTCGGCATTCTGCACTCGCTGTCAGGCACCATGGCCATCAGCGAGACCACGCTCAAAGACGTGATGCTGATGCTGATCGATCAGCAGAACAAGAAGGGCGGTCTGCTCGGTAAGAAGCTCGAGCCGGTGGTGGTCGATCCGGCCTCGAACTGGCCGCTGTTCGCTGAAAAGGCCCGTGAACTGATCTCTAAAGACAAGGTCGCGGTCGTGTTCGGCTGCTGGACCTCGGTGTCGCGCAAATCGGTGCTGCCGGTATTCAAGGAGCTCAACAGCATCCTGTTCTATCCGGTGCAGTTCGAGGGCGAGGAAGGCGAGCGCAACGTATTCTATACCGGTGCAGCGCCGAACCAGCAGGCCATCCCCGCGGTCGACTATCTGATGAGCGCGGACGGCGGCTCGGTGAAGCGCTGGGTGCTGGAAGGCACCGACTACGTCTATCCGCGCACCACCAACAAGATCCTCGAAGCCTACCTCAAGCAGAAAGGGGTGAAGGACGAGGACATCATGATCAACTACACGCCGTTCGGCTTCTCCGACTGGCAGACCGAAGTGTCCAAGATCAAGGCCTTCGGCTCGGCCGGCAAGAAGACGGCGGTGGTGTCGACCATCAACGGCGACGCCAATGTGCCGTTCTACAAGGAACTCGGCAACCAGGGCATCAAGGCGACCGATATTCCGGTCGTGGCCTTCTCGGTCGGCGAGGAGGAGCTCGCCGGTCTCGACACCAAGCCGCTGGTCGGCCATCTCGCCGCCTGGAACTATTTCGAATCGATCAAGACGCCGGCCAATGCCGCCTTCATCAAGGAGTGGCACGAATTCATCAAGAATCCCAAGCGCACCACCAATGATCCGATGGAGGCGCATTACATCGGCTTCAACATGTGGGTGAAGGCGGTGGAGAAGGCCGGCACCACCGATTCAGACAAGGTGATTGCGGCACTGCCGGGGATCAAGCAGGAGAACCTGACCGGCGGCGTCTCGGAAATGCTGCCAAACCATTACATCACCAAGCCGGTGTTCATCGGCGAAATCCGTCCCGACGGCCAGTTCAACGTGGTGTGGAAGACCAAGGGCCTGGTCCCCGGCGATGCCTGGTCGCCCTATCTGCCGGGCTCGAAAGACCTCGTCGCCGACTGGGTCAAGCTCAAATGCGGCAACTATAACACCGTTACCAAGACCTGCGGCGGATCGTAGCGCGGGCCGCTGGGCCGTACTGACGGACGATAGTGACATAACGGGAAGGCGGCCAAGTCATTTCGATTTGCGTCGTTTCGACTTGCCGCTTTCCCGAAACAGTGCCGGGGATTTCGCAATGCGCTACGGCCAGGCTTGTCTCGTCGTTGTTTTTTTGATCCTTGGCCTGACGTTCAGCCATACTCCGGCGCGCGCCGACGCGCTCGGCGACGCGGTCGCGCATTTCACCGCCGACGATTTCGACGAAACCATCACCGGCATCAACGGGGTCGCGGCGAGCGGCAGCCCGCGCGCGGCGGCCATTCTGCAGGCGTTGCAAAACGGCGCGCTGATGTACAGCGCCGAAAAGAAAGCGGTCTATATTCAGGACAGCGACAGCAAGCTGTTCGATGCCGCGACCGGCCGGCCGGTGCCGGGCGATCCGCCGGCCGATCTCGATACCGTCAATATCAACAATCGCGTGCGCGGCTTGATCGACGCCGCGCTCGGCGGTTTGACCTTGCTCTCGTCCAATCCTGACAAAAGATACGGCGCCGCGCAGGAGGTGTTCAAATCGCATGAGGCGAGCGCGCTGCCGACGCTCGAAATCGCGCTGGCCAAGGAGCAGGACAGCCGCGTCAAGCTTGTGCTGATGCAGGCGCGCGCCGCGATCCTGCTCAATTCCGCCGGCGCGAGCGACGCCGACAAGCTTGCCGCCGTCGAGGTTATCCGTCAGCGCGGCGACCAAGACGCGCTCGCGTTGCTGTCGAGCCTGCCGACCGGAACCGCGACGCCGGTGCTGACGGCGGCGAAGGCCGGCATCGCCGCGATTCAAAGACGCCTCGAACTGTGGGACCTGGTGCAAAACACCTGGTACGGCCTGTCGCTCGGCTCGGTGCTGCTCCTCGCCGCGATCGGGCTCGCCATCACCTTCGGCGTGATGGGCGTGATCAATATGGCGCACGGCGAAATGGTCATGGTCGGCGCCTATGTCACGTTCGTCGTGCAGGAGACGATCCGAAACCACGCACCGGGTCTGTTCGACTATTCGCTGGCCATCGCCGTCCCGCTCGCCTTCATCGTCGCCGGGTTCCTCGGCATTCTGATCGAGCGCTCCATTATCCGTTTCCTCTATGGCCGTCCGCTGGAAACGCTGCTCGCCACCTGGGGCCTGTCGCTGATCCTGCAGCAGGCGGTGCGCACCATATTCGGGCCGAACAATCGCGAGGTCGGCAACCCGTCGTTCATGAGCGGCGCCTTCGATCTCGGCGGCATCACCATCACCTATAACCGGCTCTGGATCATTTGCTTCGCGCTGTCGGTCTTCGTCGCGCTGCTCGGGCTCCTTCGCTTCACCCGCTTCGGCCTCGAAATGCGGGCGGTGACGCAGAACCGCACCATGGCGGCGTCGATGGGCATTCGCACCAGCCGGGTCGACGCGCTGACCTTCGGTCTTGGCTCCGGCATTGCCGGCATGGCCGGCGTCGCATTGTCGCAGATCGATAATGTCAGTCCCAATCTCGGCCAGGGTTACATCATCGACAGCTTCATGGTCGTGGTGTTCGGCGGCGTCGGCAATCTGTGGGGCACTTTCGCCGGCGCCTTCCTGCTCGGCGTCGCCAACAAATTCCTCGAGCCGTTCGCCGGCGCCGTCCTCGGCAAGATCGCCATTCTCGTGTTCATCATCCTGTTCATCCAGAAGCGGCCGCGCGGCATGTTCGCGCTCAAGGGCAGGGCGGTCGAGGCATGATGCCGGGCATGCGCGATCATTTCCTCATTCGCCTCATCGACCGTTCTGCGGTCATCTTCCTGATCGTGCTCGCGGCGCTGGCGATCGCGGTGCCGGTCCTCAATCTCCTCGTGCCGCAGTCGTCCGCGCTGCACGTGCCGACTTACGTCGTGGCCCTGTTCGGCAAATATCTTTGCTATGCGATCCTGGCGCTGTCGATCGATCTGATCTGGGGTTACGGCGGCATTCTCTCGCTCGGCCACGGCGCGTTCTTCGCGCTCGGCGGCTATGCCATGGGCATGTATCTGATGCGGCAGATCGGCACGCGCGGCGTTTATGCCAACCCGATCTTGCCCGATTTCATGGTGTTCCTGAACTGGAAGGAATTGCCGATCGCCTGGTACGGCTTTCAGCATTTCGCCTATGGCGCGCTGATGGTTGTTCTGGTGCCTGGCGTCCTCGCCTTCGTGTTCGGCTGGTTCGCCTTCCGCAGCCGCGTCACCGGCGTTTATCTGTCGATCATCACGCAGGCGATGACCTATGCGCTGATGCTCGGCTTCTTCCGCAACAATTTCGGCTTCGGCGGCAATAACGGCCTGACCGATTTCAAGGACATTCTCGGCTTCAACGTGCAGGCTGAAGCCACGCGCAACGCGCTGTTCGCTCTATCCTGCGCCGCCTTGATGCTCGGCTTCCTGGTCAGCCGCGCGGTGGTGACGTCGAAATTCGGCAAAGTGCTGATCGCGATCCGCGACGCCGAGGCGCGCACGCGGTTCCTCGGCTATCGCGTCGAATCCTACAAGCTCTTCGTGTTCACGCTGTCGGCCTGCATGGCCGGCATTGCCGGCGCGCTTTATGTGCCGCAGGTCGGCATCATCAATCCGAGCGAATTCGCGCCGGGTAATTCCATCGAGGCCGTCATCTGGGTCGCCGTCGGCGGCCGCGGCACGCTGACCGGCGCGGCGCTTGGCGCCGTGCTGGTCAATTACGCCAAGACTTATTTCACCTCGGGCGTGCTGGCGCCGTACTGGCTGTTCATGCTCGGCTCGCTGTTCGTCGGGGTGACGCTGTTCCTGCCGCGCGGCATCGTCGGCACGCTGCATCATTGGACGGCGCTGCGGCGCGCCAGAATCGCGGCGGCTGCCGAAGACGGCGTGACGCCGCCCGAGCCGCTGCCGGCGGAGTGAGGCGATCATGGAGCCGCTCACCAGCGCACTTCTTTATCTCGACGGCGTCACCGTCTCGTTCGACGGTTTCCGTGCGCTCAACAATCTATCGTTCATGATCGCGCCCGGCGAGATGCGCGCGATTATCGGCCCCAACGGCGCCGGCAAGACCACGATGATGGACGTCGTCACCGGCAAGACCCGGCCCAATTCCGGCGAGGTCGTGTTCGACGGCGTGCACAATCTCACGAGACTCGACGAAACCGAAATCGCCGAACTCGGCATTGGCCGCAAATTCCAGAAGCCGACCGTGTTCGACAACCACACCGTGTTCGACAACCTCGAACTGGCGCTGAAATCCGAGCGCCGCGTGCGCACCACGCTGTGGTGGCGCGACACGCCGGGCGAACGGCAGCGCATCGACGAGATTCTGAACATTATCCGGCTCACGCCGGTACGGGACCGCGTCGCCGGCAGCCTGTCGCATGGGCAGAAGCAATGGCTCGAAATCGGCATGCTGCTGGCGCAGGATCCGAAGCTTCTCCTCGTCGACGAGCCGGTCGCCGGCATGACCGATGTGGAGACGCAACAAACCGCGGAACTGCTCAAGGAGATCAATCGCGAGCACACCGTCGTCGTCGTCGAGCACGACATGACCTTCGTGCGCGACCTCGGCGTCAAGGTCACCTGCCTGCATGAAGGCGCGGTGCTCGCCGAGGGCACGATCGACCAGGTCTCGCAGAACGAACGCGTGGTCGAAGTCTATCTGGGACGCTGAGACATGCTTGAGGCCAATGCACTCGACCTTTATTACGGCGCGGCGCAGGCGCTGCGCGGCGTCTCGCTGCAAGCCGAGCCCGGCAAAGTCACCTGCGTGCTCGGCCGCAACGGGGTCGGGAAGACGAGCCTTCTTGATGCGCTTGCCGGCCAGCATCCGATCGCGCGCGGCACCATCACCTGGGAAGGCACCGATATTACCGCGCTGCGGCCCGCGGAGCGCGCCCGGCGCGGCATCGCCTACGTGCCGCAGGGCCGCGAGATTTTTCCCCTGCTGACGGTGGAGGAAAATCTCAAGACCGGCTTCGCCCCGCTCAAGCGCGAGCAATGCAGCATCCCCGACGATGTGTTCTCGCTGTTTCCGGTGCTGGAAAGCATGCTGCGCCGGCGCGGCGGCGATCTGTCCGGCGGGCAACAGCAACAATTGGCGATCGGCCGGGCGCTGGTGATGCGGCCGCGGCTTCTCCTGCTCGACGAGCCGACCGAGGGCATCCAGCCCTCGATCATCAAGGATATCGGCCGCGCCATCACTTACCTGCGGTCGCTGGGCAAGATCGCCATCATATTGGTCGAGCAATATCTCGACTTCGCCCGCGAACTCGGCGATCATTTCACCGTCATGGATCGCGGCGCGGTGGTCTATTCCTGCTCGCGCGATGATATCGACGAGGGCGCGTTGAAGCGGGCCATGGCGATCTGAGTTGCAATGGCGATCTGAACCGGCGATCTGAAATGACAATTTGAACTTGCGATCCGCACAGACGATTTGAACCGGCCGTCCATTGACGGCGAGCGATCACGTTCCAGAATGACGTTGCGAAATTTGAGTTCCGAGAGCAAAACGATGAGCGCCGCCGCGCCATTGCAAAGAGACACTTTTGCCGGCAACCGCGCCGTCGGACATATCGCGCTCACGGTGGATGCGGCGCTTGGCGTGAGCCGGCGCCGGCGCGTGCATGAATCGGGCTCGCTGCGCGTGCGCTTTCCCAATGCCGAGCGGCCGGACACGCTGGAATCCGTCATCGTCAATACCGCCGGCGGCATGACCGGCGGCGACCGGTTCGGCATCGACGTGGCAGTGGCCTCCGGCGCCGGCCTTGCGGTGACCACGGCTGCGGCCGAGAAGATTTATCGCTCGCTCGCGCCCGATACTGAAATCGCGATCAAGCTGGAGGTCGGCCGCGACGGCCGGCTCGCCTGGCTGCCGCAAGAGACGATCCTGTTCGATCAGGTCCGGTTGCGTCGCTCGATCGATGTTGCGCTGGCGCCGGGCGCGCAGCTATTGCTTGCCGAGGCCATTGTCTTCGGCCGCACCGCGATGGGCGAGGCTGTGCTGTCCGGCAAGCTTGCCGATCGCTGGCGCGTCAGGCGCGACGGCGTTTTGGTCTTCGCCGAGACCGTCCGCTTCGACGGCATGATCGCCGAAGAAATGGCGCGGCCGGCGGTCGCCGCGGGCGGCGTTGCCGTCGCCAATGTTCTGAAAATTCCCGGCGACGATGCGGACATAGCCGCGATCCGCGCCCTTGCCGATGCTTTTAAGGGCGAGGTGGCTGCGTCGGCCTGGAACGGGCACGCCATCATACGTTTTGTCGCGCGGGACAGCGCCGTGCTGCGTCAGGACTTGATGGTTGTTCTGGCCGCGCTTAATCCGCTGCCGCTGCCGCGGCTCTGGTTGAATTGAGGCATCATGAACCTGACTCCGCGCGAAAAGGACAAGTTGCTGATCGCCATGGCCGCGATAGTTGCGCGGCGCCGCCTCGATCGCGGCGTCAAGCTCAATCATCCCGAAGCCGTCGCGCTGATCTCCGATTTCATCGTCGAGGGCGCGCGCGACGGCAAGAGCGTTGCCGAACTGATGGAGCAAGGCGCGCACGTGCTCACCCGCGCCCAGGTGATGGACGGCATTGCCGAAATGATCCCCGAGATCCAGGTCGAGGCGACATTCCCGGACGGCACCAAGCTTGTCACCGTGCACGAGCCGATCAGATGAGGACGCAATGATCCCCGGCGAAATGTTCATCCAGGACGGCGACATCGAGCTCAACAAGGGCCGCAAGACCGTTACATTGACCGTTGCCAATACCGGCGACCGGCCGATCCAGGTCGGCTCGCATTATCATTTCTTCGAGACCAATCCGGCGCTGAAATTCGACCGCAAGAAAGCGCGCGGCATGCGGCTCGATATCGCCGCCGGCACCGCGATCCGTTTCGAGCCGGGGCAGACCCGCGAGGTCGATCTGGTTGCGCTCGCCGGCAAGCGCACGATCTACGGGTTCCGCCAAGACGTGATGGGAAAGCTCTAGCTTAGAGAATCGAGGCTCCGCCATGCCGGCCAAGATCAGCCGCAAAGCTTATGCCGACATGTTCGGCCCGACCTTGGGCGACCGCGTTCGCCTCGCCGATACAGATCTGATCATCGAAGTCGAGAAGGACTTCACCGTCTACGGCGAGGAGGTGAAATTCGGCGGCGGCAAAGTGATCCGCGACGGCATGGGCCAGTCGCAGGTCACCAACCGCCAGGGCGCGGTCGACACCGTCATCACCAACGCGCTCATTCTCGACCATTGGGGCATCGTCAAAGCCGATGTCGGCATCAAGGACGGCAAGATCTTCGCCATCGGCAAAGCCGGCAATCCGGACATTCAACCCGGCGTAACCGTCATCGTCGGTCCGGGCACCGAAGTGATCGCCGGTGAGGGCAAGATTCTCACCGCCGGCGGCTTCGATACGCACATCCATTTCATCTGCCCGCAGCAGGTCGAGGAGGCGCTGATGTCGGGCGTCACCTCGATGCTCGGCGGCGGCACCGGTCCGGCGCACGGCACGTTTGCCACCACCTGCACGCCCGGACCGTTTCATCTCTCGCGCATGATCCAGGCGGCGGACGAGTTTCCGGTCAATCTCGGTTTCGCCGGCAAGGGCAACGCGTCGCGGCCGGCCGCGCTTGAGGAAATGATCAAGGCCGGCGCCTGTGCGCTGAAGCTGCACGAGGACTGGGGCACGACGCCGGCGGCGATCGATTGCTGTCTCTCGGTCGCCGACGATCATGACGTGCAGGTGATGATCCACACCGACACGCTCAACGAATCCGGTTTCGTCGAGGACACGATCAAGGCGTTCAAGGGCCGCACCATCCACGCCTTCCACACTGAAGGCGCCGGCGGCGGTCACGCGCCGGACATTATCAAGGTCGCCGGCCTGAAGAACGTGCTGCCGTCCTCGACCAATCCGACGCGGCCCTATACCAGGAACACCATCGACGAGCACCTCGACATGCTGATGGTGTGCCACCATCTCGACCCGTCGATCGCCGAAGATCTCGCCTTTGCCGAGAGTCGTATCCGCAAGGAGACCATCGCCGCCGAAGATATCCTGCACGATATCGGCGCGCTCTCGATGATGTCGTCGGACTCCCAGGCCATGGGCCGGCTCGGCGAAGTCATCATCCGCACCTGGCAGACCGCCGACAAGATGAAGAAGCAGCGCGGCCGGCTCGCCCAAGAGAAAGGCGACAATGATAATGTGCGGGTGAAGCGCTACGTCGCCAAATACACTATCAATCCGGCGATCGCGCATGGCGTGTCGGGGCTGATCGGCTCGGTGGAGAAGGGCAAGCTTGCCGATCTCGTCTTGTGGGCGCCGGCCTTTTTCGGCGTCAAGCCGGAATGCATCATCAAGGGCGGCTCCATCGTGGCCGCCCCGATGGGCGATCCCAATGCCTCGATCCCGACTCCGCAGCCGGTGCATTACCGGCCGATGTTTGGCGCCTATGGCCGCGCCCGCACCGCGTCGTCCGTCGTCTTCGCCTCGAAGGCGGCGGTGCGCGCGGGTCTCGGCAAGAAGCTCGGCATCCAGAAGGAGCTCTACGCGGTGCAAAACACCCGCGGCAAGATTTCCAAGAAGAGCATGATCCACAACGGCGCGACGCCGGAGATCGAGGTCGATCCGGAGACTTATGAAGTGCGCGCCGACGGCGAATTGCTCACCTGCGCTCCCGCCGAGGTGCTGCCGATGGCGCAGCGCTATTTCCTGTTCTAGCTCGCGATGCGCGCGATCGCGGTCAAATCGGCGATGACGTGGTCGGGCGAGGCCGCCGATCGCGTGGTGCTTGATTACGACGACCGGCACCGCCGCCGCATGGCGATGACCGGAGCCGACGGCACGTCGTTTCTGCTCGACTTGCCGGCGGCAACCGAATTGCGCGGCGGCGATGCGCTGGTGCTTGACGACGGCCGCCTCGTCGAGGTCGTCGCCGCGCCGGAGCCGTTGTTGGAAATCCGCTGCGCCGACGCGCTGCATCTTGGCCGCGTCGCCTGGCACCTGGGTAACCGGCATCTGCCGACGCAGCTTCTGCCGGATGCGCTGCGCATCCGCCGTGACCATGTGATGGCGGACATGGTGCGTCAGCTCGGCGCCGAAGTGATCGAGATCTCGGCGCCCTTCGATCCCGAAGGTGGGGCTTACGCCGCGTCGTCCGGGCGTCACGCCCACGGCGGCCACGCGCATCACCACCATGAGCACGATCACGCGCATGGTCATGAGCACGGCCACGATGGCGGGCGTCGCCATGACCGGTGACGAGCGCATGTCGCGCGGCCGGGCGCGCCGTCTGCCGGCGACCGATGTCGAGTTGTTGTCGCAGGAGGCGCTTTTCCGGCTCATGATCTGGCTGTCGCCGGCCTATCCGGTCGGCGCCTTCGCCTATTCGAGCGGTATCGAATGGGCGGTCGAAACCGGCGACATCAACGATGTCGCGTCGCTGCGCGGCTGGCTCGACGCTACGCTGAGGATGGGGTCGGGCTTCAATGACGGCGTCTTTTTCGCGCAGATGCACCGAGCGACGGCCGCAGGCGATGATGCCGCTGCTGTCGAGGCCGCCGAATTGGCTGCGGCCTTCGCGCCGTCGCGCGAGCGTTTCGAGGAAACGACCAAGCTCGGCCGCGCGTTTGCCGACGTCACGGAAGCGGCCTGGCCGTGCCGGGCGCTGGCGCGGCTGAAGGAGATATGGCCGGGCGCGGTCGCCTATCCGATTGCTGTCGGCGCCGCATGCGCCGGGCATGGCGTGCCGCTGGCGCCGGCGCTGCACGCCTTTCTCACGGCGATCGTGGCGAACTGGATATCCGCCGGGGTCCGCCTGATTCCGCTCGGCCATACCGACAGCCAGCGCCTCTTGCAAATGCTCGAGCCGGTTGTTGGTGAGACCGCGCAACGTGCCCTAGTATCCGGCCTCGACGATCTCGGCAGCGCCGCGTTCCGCGCCGATCTGGCCGGCATCAAGCACGAAACGCAATATACACGCCTGTTCCGGAGCTGAAGGATGTCGATGACGCAAAGTCTCAATGGCCCGCTTCGCGTCGGCATCGGCGGTCCGGTCGGCTCCGGCAAGACGGCGCTGATGGATTCGCTGTGCAAGGCGATGCGCGAGGCCTATGACATCGCCGCGATCACCAATGACATCTACACCAAATGGGACGCCGAGTTTCTGGTCCGTTCCGGCTCGCTTGCGCCCGAACGCATTGCCGGCGTGGAAACCGGCGGCTGCCCGCATACCGCGATCCGCGAGGACGCCTCGATGAACCTCGCCGCCGTCGCCGACATGCGCGCCAAATTTCCCAAGCTCGACCTGGTGCTGATCGAATCCGGCGGCGACAATCTCGCCGCGACGTTTTCGCCCGAGCTCGCCGACCTGACCATCTACGTCATCGACGTGGCGGCAGGGGACAAGATTCCGTCGAAGGGCGGGCCGGGCATCACGCGCTCCGATCTTCTGGTCATCAACAAGGTCGATCTCGCGCCCTATGTCGGCGCGTCTTTGGCGAAGATGGAAACCGACGCCAAGCGCATGCGCGGGGCGCGGCCTTTCGTCATGACTAATCTGCGCAAGGGCGACGGCCTGCAGACCATCGTACGCTTCATCGAAACGTCGGGCGGCCTCGCTCATGCCTAGCGTCATGCCTAGCGCCGCCTCCAGCGCCGCGCGCGGTCTGCGGTGAGCCGTGCCGATACCGCGGGAAAAATACGGCGCGCGCATTCTCGATATGGCCGATCAGCTCGCGCAATGGTCGGAGATGCAAGGCGGGCTGACCTGCACTTATTTCTCGCCGGCGCACAAGGCCGTGGCGGAGCAGTTGCGCGACTGGATGCGCATGGCCGGTCTCGAAGCCAGTATCGACGCCATCGGCAATGTGGTCGGCCGCTACGCCAGCACCGCACCTTCGGCGCGCACGCTGATCGTCGGCTCTCACTACGATACGGTGGCCAATGCCGGGCGCTATGACGGCCGGCTCGGCATTTTGACGGCGATCGTCGTTGCCGAAAGTCTCGCGCTCACCAGGACGCAATTGCCGTTTCATCTTGAAGTGATCGGCTTTTCGGAGGAGGAGGGCGTTCGCTTTTCGGCGCCCTATATCGGTTCGAGCGCGGTCGCCGGGCATTTCAATGCTGCGCTGCTGCGGCGAAGCGACAGCAAAGGCATCAGCCTCGGCGCGGTGCTGCATGAGCACAGCGTCGACCTCAGCATGATCGAAAAGCTGGCGCGGCGTCCGCAATCGCTGCGCGGCTATCTCGAAGTGCATATCGAGCAGGGCCCGCGACTGCTCGAACGCGATTTGCCGGTCGGCATTGTCACCTCTATCGCGGGTGTCGTCCGGTTTCGGATCACGATCGATGGCGTTGCCGGCCATGCCGGCACGGTGCCGATGGCGCTGCGCCATGATGCCGCCGCCGCGGCGGCCGAAATCGTGCTCGCCGTCGAGCGCCGCTGCGCCGCGACCGAAGGGCTCGTCGGCACCGTCGGCCAGCTCGACGTGCCGCACGGGTTGATCAATGTCATTCCCGGCCGCTGCGAATTCTCGCTCGATATACGCTCGTCGGACGACGCCATCCGCGATCAGGCCATCGCCGATATTCGCACCGCGATCGATGAGATCACCGCACGCCGCGGCGTCACCGCGGCGATCGCCGAGATCGCGCGGCATCCGGCGGTGCCCTGCGCGCCGGCGATGCAGGCGGCCTTCGCCGCGGCCGTCGCGCGCGCCGGCATCACGCCGTTTCATCTGCCGAGCGGCGCTGGCCACGATGCGGATCAGTTCGCCGGCGTCACCGACATCGGCATGCTGTTCGTGCGCTGCGGCAATGGCGGCATCAGCCACAATCCGCGCGAGGCGGTGACCGCGGACGACGCCGATGTCGGCGCGCGCGTTCTGCGCGATGCGATCATGAACTTGAACTAGATTTGCAGGAGACGATCATGGAACGCGTTCGCATCAAGGCCGGGCATTTCGAGTTTATCGCGAAGTTCGAATCCGAGCGCGCGCCGAAAACCTGCGCCAAATTTCGCAGCATGCTGCCTTACAAGGAGCGCATCATCCATGTGCGCTGGAGCGGTGAGGGCTGCTGGATTCCGCTCGGCGATCTCGATCTCGGCCTCGGCTACGAGAATCACACCAGCTATCCGGCGCCGGGCGAGATCATCGTCTATCCCGGCGGCATCAGCGAAACCGAGATTCTGCTCGCTTACGGCAATGTCTGCTTTGCCAGCAAGGTCGGCCAACTCGCCGGCAACCATTTTCTGACCATCGTCCAAGGCCGCGATCAGGTGCGGCCGCTCGGCGAATATGTGCTCTGGCATGGTGCGCAGGACATATTGTTTGAAGCGCTCTAGCGCGCCGCCGCCGCCGGCTTCTTGCAGCGGCGAGTTCCATGAGCTTTTGCGGCGTTTTCGACAGTCGCTGGCATGGGAATTGCTTATTCTTCGGGCAGGTCGACAACAGGGGGGTGTGGAATGACGACTACGGCCATGACCGCGCCGGCGGTGACCGCCCGCTCGCCGTTTTACAGCTCGCTGTTCTTTCAGGTTCTGATCGCGCTCTTGCTCGGCATCATCCTGGGTATCGCGACGCCCGATTTCGCCATATCGCTGAAGATCCTGAGCGACGGCTTCCTCAAGCTGATCTCGATGATCGTGGCGCCGATCGTATTTTGCGTCGTGGTGCACGGCATTGCCGGCGCCGGCGATCTGAAAAAGGTCGGCCGCGTTGGTTTCAAGGCGCTGGTCTATTTCGAGGTCATGACGACGGTTGCGCTCACGCTCGGCCTCGTGCTCGCCTTCGTCTTCGCGCCGGGCCACGGCATGAATATCGATCCCGCGACGCTCGACGCCAAGGCTTTGAGCAACTACGCCGACAATGCGCATAAGCTTCAGGGCGCCGGCATCGGCAGCTTCATCCTCAATATCATCCCGACCACGTCGATCGATGCGCTGGCGCGCAATGACGTGCTTCAAGTCCTGTTCTTCGCGGTCCTGTTCGGTGTTGCGCTCGCTCTCGTCGGCGAACCCGCGGCGCAGGTCACGTCCTTGGTCGAGGCGGTATCCAAGGTTCTGTTCAAGGTCATGGGCCTTATCGTCCGCGTCGCGCCGCTCGGCGTGCTCGGCGCGGTGGCCTATACCGTCGGCAAATACGGCGTCGGCTCGCTCAAGCAGCTGCTGTCGCTGGTACTGATCTTCTATGTGGCGGTGGCGATCTTCGTCGTCGTCGTGCTCGGCGGCATCCTGCGCGCGCTCGGCATCAACATTTTCAAGTTCCTCAATTATTTTCGCGAGGAATTGACCATCGTGCTGGCGACCGCGTCGTCGGACGCGGTGCTGCCGCAGATCATGCGCAAGCTCGAGCGCATGGGCGTGAAGGACTCGGTTGTCGGCCTCGTCATTCCGACCGGCTATTCGTTCAACCTCGATGCCTTCTCGATCTATCTGACGCTCGCCGTCGTCTTCATTGCGCAGGCGACCAACACGCCGTTGTCGATCGGCGATCTGCTCTTGGTGCTGGTGGTATCGCTGGTGACGTCGAAAGGCGCCCACGGCGTGCCCGGCTCGGCGATTGTCATTCTGTTGGCGACGCTCAATGCCGTGCCGACCGTCCCGGTGCTCGGCCTTGTGCTGGTGCTTTCGGTCGACTGGTTCATCGGCATCGCGCGCGCGCTGGGCAATCTGATCGGCAATTGCGTCGCCACCGTCGTGATCGGCGCCTGGGAGCACGAAGTCGACATGCCGACGGCCAAGCGCGTGCTCGACGGCGAGATGGCGGTCGACGTCACCGCAGGCTAAATCGGATACGCTGCTTCGTCATTGCGAGGAGCCAACGGCTCCGGCCCGAAGCGGCCGGCCCGATGACAGGCTCAGCGGCGAAGCAAGCCGGGGCCGTCACGCCGCGCAGGTCGCTCCTCGCTCGCAATGACGCAGCCAATGCTGTCCGAGTCCTAAGACGCCTTGCGATACCGGCTCTCCGGCCGCTGCAAGCCGAGATTCTCGCGCAGGGTCGCGCCCTCGTATTCGGTGCGGAACAGGCCGCGCCGCTGCAATTCCGGCACAACATATTTGACGAAATCGTTGAGCCCGCCCGGCAGATAGGGCGGCATGATGTTGAAGCCGTCGGCGGCGCCGGCGACGAACCACTCCTCCATCATGTCGGCGATCTGCTGCGGTGTGCCCTTGACCACGGCCTTGCCGCGCGCGCCGGCCATGCGCATCGCCAGCTGGCGAATGCTCAAGTTCTCGCGCTTGGCGAGATCGATCGCCGACTTGGTGGCATATTGGCTGGCATCGGTCGTGGCGAGATGTTCGGGGACCGGGCCGTCGAACGGGTAGGGTGACAGATCGATACCGCCGAGAATGGTGCCGAGGATCTCGCGCGCCACGATCGGATGGATGAGCGACTGCAATTCCTCGTATTTTTCATTGGCCTCGCTCTCGCTTGCGCCGATGACGGTGCTCAGGCCGGGCATGATCTTCATCGCGTCGGGATCGCGGCCATGCTTGGCCATCGTTCCTTTGAGCTCGCGATAGAGCTTCTGCCCGGCTTCGACCGTCAGCGGCGCGCAGAAGATGACCTCGGCGAATTCGGCCGCGACATTGATCATGTCGTCGGAGCCGCCGGCCTGCACGATGACCGGCCGGCCTTGCGGCGAACGCGGCACGTTCAGCGGGCCGCGCACCGAGAAGAACTTGCCCTTGTGATCGAGCGTGTGCAGGCCCTGCGGATTGAAGAACTGGCCGCTCGCCTTGTCGCGGATGAAGGCGTCGTCGTCCCAGCTGTCCCACAGCGCGGTAACGATATGCGCGAATTCGCGGGCGCGTTCGTAGCGCTCGCTGTGGCCGAAATGCGCCTCACGGCCGAAATTCTGCGCCTCTTCCTGCTGGCCCGAGGTGACCAGATTCCAGCCGGCGCGGCCGCCGCTGATATGGTCGAGGGAGGCGAATTTGCGGGCTACGTGATAGGGCTCGTTGTAGCTCGTGGTCGCGGTGGCGACGAGGCCGATATGGCTTGTTGCGCCGGACAGCGCCGACAGCAGCGTGATCGGCTCGAAATTGGCGATATACTGCGCCGAGCGCGACAGCGCGTCGATATGGGCCTTGCGGACGCAGACATTGTCGGCAAGGAAAACCATGTCGAACTTGGCGCGCTCGGCGGTTTGGGCCAGTTCGCGATAATGCGCGAAATTCACCCCGGCATCGGCCTGCGATTCCGCGTGCCGCCATGACGCGACATGATGGCCGGTGGGATTGAAAAACGCGCCCAGCCGCATTTTCTTTTGCGCGACATTATTTTGTGAGCTCATTCGCGTCCTCCGGCGCACAACGTAAATTATCATACCAAGCAAGTCACGGGCGCTGCCGCGCTTCCCGCGCATGCCTCCCGAACATGGCTTTGCGTTACCGTCGCGCGCAAAGGCATGCGTTGCAGACCGCTTTGTCTGGACGCTGCGGCGTTACGGCGCCGGCTTGGCCGCCGGAAAGGTCGCCTGCGCCGCCATCTGCGTGGAGCCGGCGCTTCTGCGCCGGGCAAAGGACTTGGTGTCGTTCGCGACGGGAAATATGGCGGCGGGCGCCATGCTCCGGCGCTGCGACTTTTCGCGCTCCGAACGCATCCGGTCGAGCCGCTGCTTGCGCACGAGCTGATCGGTGCGCCACTCGGCATCGGCGAGCGCCATGTAGTGATCGGCGATGGCCAAATAGCGCGCCCGCACTTCTTCGCTGAAGGGTTGACCCGACAGTTCGAAGAATTCGGCGGCGCGGTCCTTGTATTGACGAATCCGAACGAAAGTCTCTAACGCCGACATTCCGGAGTGACACCCGCGAATCGCGCGCCACTCACCCCATGCCAGCATTGCCTGGACGGCACGGCATCTCAATCCAGGGCCACAACCGAGCAATTAGTTTTCCACCATAAATTGCGGACGCAAGTTCCGATGGCAGTTCCATTCCGAGCTGCAGTTCCATTTCGCGCCGGTGATGCCGGCCTGCCGCCTCAGGCGCCGTGTGCCTTTGCGGTCGCGCGTTCCATCGTCAGCTCGGCCTGAAGACTGTCGACATCGCGGTATATCGAAGCGACTGCCAGCAGGCGGCCGTCACGCTTATAGCGCAGCACGCAATCCGTGGCCTTGATGTCGCCTTCGATTGCGATCTCGTCCCAGCGCTCCGCATGCCCGACGTAATTGATCGGAACGTCGTAGTGCTGGCTCCAGAAGAACGGCACGGCGTCGAAGGGTTCGTCATGGCCCATCATGTTCATTGCGGCGGTTTGGCCTTGCCGTTCGGCAACGACCCAGTGTTCGACGCGGATGCTTTCTCCCGAATGGGGATCGGGCCATCGCGCGATGTCGCCGGCCGCATAGATGCCCGGCACGCTCGTTTCCAATGTGGCGCTCACGGCGACGCCGCGATCGAGCGTCAACCCGGCAAGCTCGGCCAATGCCAGGCGCGGCCGCACGCCGACGCCGGCCACCACGAGATCAGCGTCGATGGTTCCGCCGCGTTGAAGCGTCGCGCGCTTTGCGTCGATCGCCGTCACCGTGTCTTTCAGATGGAAGATAACGCCGTGCTCCTCGTGCAGAGCGCGCACGAAGTCGCCCATCCGTGCGCCGAGCACGCGTTCCATCGGCCGGTCCTCGAGCGCCACGACATGCACCTCGATGTCGCGCGCGCGCAGTGCGGCCGCAGCCTCGAGGCCGATGAAGCTTGCGCCGATCACCACCGCGCGGCGTGCGCCTTTGGCCAAGGCGATGATGGCGCGGCAGTCCGCCAATGAGCGGAGCGTGTGGACATGGGGCAGATTGGCTCCGGGAATCGGCAGCCGGACCGGCTCCGCGCCGGTCGCCAATAGCAGCCGGTCGAAGGCGACCGTCTTGCCGCCGGCGGCGATTGTGCGCGCTTTCGTGTCAATGCCGGCGACTTCGGCATTGAGATGCAGGTCGATGCCGTTCTCGGCGTAAAACGCATCCGGGCGAAGCGGCAGCCAGTCGTCCGGCGCGCTGCCGGCGAGATAATCCTTCGACAGATTGGGCCGGTCGACCGGCGGGGCGCTGTCTTGGCTATACATGGCGATGCTGCCGCCAAAGCCGCGCCGCCGCAGCATTTCGGCCGCCGCAAAGCCCGCCGCGCCGCCGCCGACAATGACGAGGCGGTTGACGCCGTTCTTCGTCGGCGCGGACCGGGGCTTCGGCTGCGCCAGCTTTTCTTTGACGAAGATCTTGCCGCCGCGCTGTTCGATCTTCCAGCATTCGATCGGGCTCAGAGCAGGGGCGCGGACCGCCTCGCCGCTGCGCAAATCGAAGCAGGCATGATGCCAGGGGCAGCGCAGCGATGCCCCGGTTACGATGCCGTCCGCGAGCGGCCCGTGATAGTGGGTGCAATGGGCGCCGACGGCGAAAAGCTCCGATCCGGCCTGCACCACAAGCACGGCATCGCTGCCGACATGGCCGAGGAGCTTGCCGCCGGCGAGATCGGCGGGTGCAACGCCTTGCGTCAGATCAGGGCCGCCGGGAGGAGATGCTTCGTCGGCCATTGCCGCCTCGCGCGATAAGAAAAGGGCATGACTACAAGATGGCGCAGCAGCAAAAAGGTTCCCGAAAATCCGCACAGCCGGCCCGGGAGCGGCGGCTTGGGAGTTGACGCGTGAGCTCGGGAAATGCAAATCGGGACAATCGGTTCGGTCCCGACAATCACAGTTATATCTGAGCTAACACCGGATATGAGCATAACATCCCAGTCCAGGCTGCCGAAGGCGAGGCATCGCGCGGTGTCGGGCGCCGCGGCGCGGGCGGAAAACGGCCGCGCCCGCCAGCCGAAACGGCCAGAGAAGCGACAGGTGAAACGGCGCGATGCGGCGGCGACGCGCGCGCGCATTCTGCAGGCCGCGATGCAGGAATTCGCCGCCAAGGGGCTCGACGCCGCCCGCATCGAGGATATTGCCGATCAGGCGGGCGCCAACCGCCGCATGACCTATTATTATTTCGGCAGCAAGGAGGGGCTCTATCTCGCCGCCCTCGAAACCACCTATTTCGAACTGGTCGAGGTCGAGAAGCGCATCGACGTCGACAGGCTCGGGCCGATCGAAGCCGTCGCCGCCATGGTGCAGGCGAAATTCGAGCACTACGTCAAATATCCGCACTACATCGAATTCGTGAAGATGGAAAATCTTTACCGCGCGCGGCATCTGAAAATGTCGCGCCGCATCGCCGAGATGCGCGCGCCTTTGATCTCCGTCATCAAGCGCGTGCTCGAGCGCGGGGAGGCGACGGGCGCGCTGCGCAAGGGTGTCGACCCGCTCGATCTCTATCTTTCCATCTGCGCGCTCGGCTTCTTCGTGTTCTCCAATCGCCACACGCTCGGCGTGATCTTCAACACCGATGTCACGAGCGCCGCCGCCTTGCGCCGCCGGCGCGCGCTCGTCATCGACATGATCAAGGCCTATCTGGCGCCGTAGCGCTGCGGCGAGAGCTCGCGATGAGCGGCGAACTTGAGGTGAGGCGAAACCTTGACAGCCGCCGCGGAGCAAGATTTAACTCACCCGCGAGTTAATTAGAAAAAAGACCGGAAACCCGGCAATCGAGCATGATGTCCCGGAAACTGGATGCCGGTTTTCATGCTCCAACGAAGATCCGAGGGAAACGCATGAAGGTCCTGATCACCGGCGGCATGGGCGTCATCGGCGCGGAAACCAGCCGGAAATTCGTGCGCGAAGGCCACCGGCCGGTGGTTTATGCCCGCCACTATGACGGCCGTCTGGTCGGCGACATCGCCGATGAGATCGACTTCGAGTCCGGCGACATTCTCGACATGCCGCGGCTTCTCGACGTCATCAAGCGCCACAAGATCACGCATATCGTTCATGCCGCGGCTTTCGTCGGCGCGGTG
>Ga0335072_10000565_pt1 | contig 69768 bp, 56 predicted proteins | sample Lox_Sample_21_FD_206725 | JGI IMG/M metagenome (GOLD analysis project Ga0335072, IMG submission 206725) | Soil microbial communities from Loxahatchee National Wildlife Refuge, Florida, United States - Lox_Sample_2.1 | ecosystem: Environmental > Terrestrial > Soil > Wetlands | place: USA...
GGCATGAACGGAGACCATTGCCACTAGTAGTCGAAGATGTCAGATTCGACAACGAACGGAAGAACATCTCGCAAGAAGTCAGAAGTAGGATCGAATGTCCGAAGACATCAATTCGTTAGCATCGGTAGGTTATCCAGACGGAAGAACATCTTACAAGAATCAGGAAGTAGAATCAGCTCGTATCATTGTAGTGAGATTCAGTAGAAGAATAGAATCACTTGTGCAGGTATCTTCTGGAATTATAAGCTAAGAAGTTCGAACGTGCTTCAGGGCAAGAACCGCGACGTGAGTGAACCGTCGTAGGAAGACTAGAACACCAAGCAGTGATGACATCCATCGTGGTTCACAAAGTAACTTCAAAGAGTGTTCGGTATGCAGAAAGACAGCCAGCTTGCTAGCACGCACGAGTAGAGCCATAAGCATCCGCGAGAGAACGCTGGTGTTTGGCTGGCAATGGGGCAAACATTCGACGTGATGCCACGAAAAATGTCCTCAGGGAAAGCGGAAGCCATTGGAGGCGGAACAGGGAATGTCCATAACAAGAGGAGCAAGGCGATCCTGTCGCAGAACATGGTATCTTCTGTGATATCAGGTTCCTGGCCAATCTCCGGGCAGCTGCGTTACCTCCTGATATCTCTATCGCCAACCACAGCCCCCATTGACAAGTCCTTCCTATCACTTCGCAGCACTAGCTCATTGCGGAAAGCCTGAAACAGCCAATCTTAGAAAGCAGTCTTCGCAACAGCCATGGACAAGCTCCATAAGATCAGCGTAGGATGGGTCTGCCACGAAAGCGAATGCAACTTTCAAAAGGGCGGGCCCGCGAACAGCATACGTAGTAGTAAAAGCTATCATTCGGTCAGATACTTGAAGACCGCTTATCGTAAGAACTAATGCTCAGGACATTCAAACCGGAGGCCCAATACCGGCAAGAGTTGCGGGAGGGATTCAGTCAGTAAAGCTGGTATACGCGGCTCCAACGTCGACGCGTGGCGGATCGACGCTTTGCACGGCTTTGTGGCTCAGACTTAAAAACATCGCCCGCGTAAACGTTCTGCCCCCAGCTGGCATCTCGGCCTTGGTTCTTCCGCTACTCGTAACACCTTCATTTGAGGCATCCCAACCTGCTTCTCCCAGACTATTACGCCAGCAAATAACAGGCTACCAAAACCGGCTTCAAGAAAACCCGATGTATAATGGCAAAACATTTCTCTCCCTTCCCATATTAACCTCACGCTTGCGGAAGCTCCAGGCCTCTTGATCTCCCCCGTCCTCCTAATATCCCCAACACTGATCAAACTTGAGATCACGGCTATTGACTTTGCTATATATTACCGCTATGATGTCGGTTTCGTGTCACCTTCCCTTCAAGCTGCGGAGGCGCGAATCCCGGAGATACGTGCGAGTGTGTCTGTTTCAGATTTACAATTTCCTAATACCACCACACAGTCCTCGTTTCTAGTTCCTTGAGCTCTTGCCAGACCGGTAGTCTATTCTTCTGACCTATAGCAAAACCGTCAGCATGACGTCTTCCTCCATGTCCCTCGCTCCAGCAACCCGCAAGTCAAGCTACACCATCGCCTCCATCCCCGGTGACGGCATCGGTATCGAGGTCATTGCGTCCACGATCCGTGTCCTGGAAACCCTGACCAAAACCCTCAACACATTCACACTCTCCTTCACACACCTCCCCTGGGGCAGTGCCTACTACAAAGAGACGGGCACCTACCTCCCAAAAGATGCCCTATCCACACTCCGCCAGCACGACGCGATCCTCTTCGGTGCCGTCGGCGATCCCCACATCCCAGACCACATCTCCCTCTGGGGCCTCCTACTCGCCCTCCGCGGGCCCCTCCAACTCTACGCCAATGTCCGTCCGGTACGGACATTTCCAGGCACGACCTCCCACCTCCGCGACGCCGCAGGCAAACCCAAGTCAATCGACTGGCTGCTCGTGCGCGAGAACTCCGAAGGCGAATACGCAGGCCAAGGTGGGCGCTCCCACATCGGCCAGCCGTGGGAAGCCGCCACCGAAGTCGCAATCTTCACCCGCGTCGGCGTCGAGCGCATCATGCGCTTCGCCTTCAAAGCGGCCGCCGCGCGGCCGAAGAAACACCTGATCGTCGTGACAAAGAGCAATAGCATGCGCAATGGAATGGTCCTCTGGGACGAAGTCGCACGCTCCGTATCCCAGGACGCGGAGTTCAAGGACGTGAAATGGGAGAAGATGCTCGTCGACGCCATGACAGTGCGCATGGTCGCGAGCCCAGACACCATCGACACCATCGTCGGCACGAACCTGCACATGGACATCCTGAGCGATCTGGCCGCGGCATTGGCAGGCAGTATCGGCGTAGCACCGAGTGCAAATCTAGACCCTGAGCGCAAGGCGCCGAGTATGTTTGAGCCGGTGCACGGGAGCGCGTTTGACATTATGGGCAAAGGTGTCGCAAATCCGGTTGCGGCGTTTTGGTCCTCGGCAGAGATGTTACGGTGGTTGGGCGAGGATGATGCGGCGGACATGATGATGGGTTGTGTAGAGAGGGTGTGCGACGCGGGGATTTTGACGAGGGATTTAGGCGGGAAGGAGGGGACGGCGGGCGTGACGGACGCCGTGTGCAAGGAGATTGAGAAGTTGAAGAGCAGGTGAAGGGACAGCTCGTATAGAGTGAAAGGGGCATGCCTAGTAGGGCGAGGCTATGATCGGACATGATCGATAGAAGACGGGGCGGGACCCCTTGAGCTTGAGCAGATCTTGCTCGGGAAAAATGGAATGTATATTCTATTTCTCTGTATATAGTCAAAATCCTCCAGGTTTCTCCATCATGCCTGTTCCCATCGGTATATCTCGTGACGGCGCCGGACTCGCCCCGTACAAATAGAATTGATACCCCAAATAGCAGTCACAGCACGCTTGAAAGATGCCGCACAGCCGAAATGGCCACGGTATGAGCTCTGAGCTCAAGAAGAAATAGCTCATTTTCATGGTGTCTCCTGCGAGCCAATTGACAATGACAGACAGTCTGAAGCCCTTGCAGGATCTTGCGTTGTGGTTCTTGAAGATTTGTGGAAGAGGGAGGGTAGCTTCGACTGCGAGACCAGCGTAACCGAGAAGTGAGATGTATGCGGGTGAACTCGAGATGAAGGGGAGGAGGACATGGATCGCAAGGAGGGCAGAGGTCATGTAGGCGAGGAATTGGTAGTATCTGCATTCTTTCGTCAGTTCATACTTTTTGGCGACAACGTCAGAACTGTACTCACGGCCGCGGATTGGCCCATTTCCAGAAGTCGTATGGTCTGCGTCCCAACAGCAATGCCTGTAAAGTCCTGTCTGCAGAGTGGTCGCTGAAGGGCAGATGCTCCAGACCATGCTTGGCGCCAATCGGTGGGCGATTATCCAATGCAACTTTGAGAAGGATAACTTGTACCACGATCATGAGGCAGGCTTGTGCGAGAAGGGAGCTGCTGTAGTATGCACCAAACCAGTAAAACACTCTATAAACTCCTGTCAGACTATGTATCAGATGTCGTCACTGGTGAGTTATTCGTACTTGAGTATCGAGGCCACAAGCATGATGAGAGGGATGTCGAGGGAGAAGCCATCGCTGTTTTTCGTGCGGTGAATCGAGAAGATTTGATCGGCGTAGGATGTTATTGGAGAGAGTATGAGGCTGAACAGACATTTTCAGCATCCTTTTCCCATCTTGAAAAAGGAGAACTTACAACAAGGGCGCGAAGTAATCGACGAGGAGCGAGAGTATTCGGAACATGTCGAGGCTTTGTGGGCTTCGAGCCAGTCACAGGTCCAGTCTTATAGGGGTCTAAGTGGAGAGTGCAGCGGACGTAATAACATCTTCAAGATACTCCCTTCCCTTCCGTAGTCCAAAATCTGCGCGAGAAATGTGCAAATTGTACTTGCTCAACGTGGCGTTTCCGAAGGGTTGGCCTTCTCCTGACAAAGAAGCGTCGTCGATCTCCCGCTCCCTGCCGTCCTGACTACGTCACTGGGAGATCTCTTCCCCGTTCTCCGCAACCAACATCAACAACAAGATGAGAGATAGCATTGGTGAAACCTTTGTGAGGAGGCTAAAGGTCGATCTGCCACGCATCTGGACTCGCTGATGCGCATTGAGGCCATATAGTCGATGTAATTCGACGAGACACGAATACAGAGCTGCTGTCGATAGCGAGACACTTCGGCAAGTTCATGCACACTGCTACACCGGCCGCAGACGTCGAGCTCTGGTCCTCGCTGACTTGTAAATCAGATCATATTCTAGGTATCTATCACTGGAAGTCTATTTTCCAGTCCGTTCCGATTGCAACGCCAGGGTCCCGAACAACAGCCCAGTCAGCCTTCCCACGCTGATGCCCATGCCATGTCATGCTAGCTTTTGTACCCGTCTTCGCTCCGTCTGCAAGCACAAGAACCTCACTCTTGCTTTCCCACTCTCTCGGTGCATTGACTACAATGACTCGCTCCACACGCACACTAGTCATCGTCTTGAGATAAGCTACCGCCTTGGGGCCTTTTGTTCCCACGTTCTCAGAGCTTAAGCTCGATTCCGAGAACACGAACTTGCGATGGATGTAAGCCCCGTTGTGGAAGTCAAACGTCTCACCATCATCAACATAAAGTGAGCCTTCTGCTTTGCCATCCTTCCCAAGTACAACCACCAATGTGTAAGGATCCCATTTCATCAGCCCACTGCTCTTCCTCGGTCGATCTTTTCGTGGAATGATATGGCCGCCCTGCATCAAAAGCGGAATCTTGTTCAGCGGCGCGGCTACTTTGTGGGTCTTGCTTGCACCGTGATAGACAGTGTAGTCGAAGTAGTCAAAATAGTTCTCTTCGTCCGAAATATAGATATCCACGCTTTCGCCACCCTCCGTTGTGACAGGCTTCGCCAGCAGGCCAGTCGAGCCAAGGTGTAGCTGATCATCGATCGCAAATCCTTTCTCGTCCGATGGGTGAACGTAGTACTGCGGCCGAACGATTGGCAATCCGTCGACTGCCGCCTCATGGAAGGCAGTGTACCAGGCAGGAAGAAGTTGGTATCGCAATCGCAGAGCTTGTGTCACGATAGCGGTGTAAGGCTCTCCAAGGAGGTAAGGCTCTCGCCTTCTTGTGTCGATGTGAGCATGGCCACGGAAGAACGGGTAGAAAGCGCCAGCCTGGTACCATCTAGTCTGCAGCTCTTTACTTGGGTTGCCAAAGAATCCACCAACATCAGCTCCTGCAAACGGGTAGCCCGAAACTCCCTGGTTCAGGATCATTGGAATGGATGCCTGCAAGTGGGACCACTTCGCTTCATTATCCCCAGTCCACATTGCTCCAAGTCGCTGGGAGCCGGCATAAAAAGAACGAGTCAAGACGAAGGGTCTCCGAATCTCGCCTTTCTTCCGTTCAAGGAGGGCATGGTAAGTCGCGTTGTGGAACGACATGCCATTTATGTTGTGAACATCACGGTGCTCCCAATTGCCATGATGAATATTGTCCTTTGGCATCGTCACCTCGGGCCCATTGAAGACGGAAGGTTCGTTCATGTCGTTCCAGAGCCAAACATTCGACATAGTGCCTTTAAACTTCTCGTAGGTAAAAAGACTCTTCCACCAATTTCGAGCGGCAGGATTGAAAGCATCAATCCAGTGAGATGAGCCTGGCCAGCACCAGCCCTCAAAGATGTTGTTCTCCTTGTTGTGGACTGCAAGATCTTTACTCTTCATCTCCTCCACAACCGAATACCCGCCCGTGTTCTTGATATGAGGGTCGATAATGACAACCAACTTCCGCTGTGTCTCATCCAATTGCTTTTCCATACCAATCGGATCTGGGAAGTTGTGATCATCCCAGGTGAAGTACTTCTTCCCATCGGTGTATTCTATGTCAAGCCAGATAACATCGTAGGGAATGTTAAATTTGTCGAACTTCCGGTCAACATCCTTAACATCCTCATCCGTAACATAATTCCATCGGCATTGGTGGTACCCAAGGGCGAAGGTAGGTGGTAGCTGAGTGTTACCTGTCAGCTCGCCGTACATCTTCGTCAAGTCGGTAGGCGTGGGGCCCATCATGACAAAAACGTCCAGAAGACCACTTTCTGACATCCAATGCGTCTGAGTATCGGTACGTCCACCAATGCCCAATGCCAACGGGTTAGGCGTATGCCTTGATTTGACTATGTCAACCCACGTCTCCGCAGCGTTTAGCCAAAATACACCCACAGAAGAGTCCTTCCGATGCGCCTGCATGAATGGGATACTTCCATAGAGAGTCATCGGACTGTCGAGCTCGTATTCGAAGACGTCCGTGTTGTACAGGCGATACGGCTGGTCGTAGTTTCCATCTCCGCCACGGGTTTGCTTCAGAGAAAGTGGTCCAGCATGCTCAGCAATACCATAGACGTGCTCATATCCCGCGAAAGAGATGTCGATTGCAACACTTTCCGGTCCTTTGGGCTTTGAGTCTGTGTTTCCGCCAAAAGTCTCGTCCCACCACGTACTCTCATCTTCAACCGGTTCAAGGACTTCAACGGCGCTCTCTGATGTATTGTCTTCCTTTTTGGGCTTGTCCACCTTCGCTCTCCAGTGCTCCATATTCATGAACCCAAGGTCATTCAGGCCGATGTGCTTTTCACCATCTTTGCGAAACTCTACTCCGAAAGGCCCATGGCGAATGATAGCTTCGTATTTGTTCCCCGGTCCATAAAATATCTTGCTGTATCCGTTCTCCTCCTGCACCAGATTGGCGCCCTTGTTCAACTGGAGACCAGCTCCTGTAAGCGCCCACGCCGCAGCTTCGTTGTATCTTTCTTTCCGGGCTTTGCTGTCATGCCTGAGTTCGATTTGCCCCTTCTGACGCTTTTCTTCGTCCAGGGTTACTCGTGCAACGCCAGAGTCAAGGAAGGAGATTGTGAGGGGGAGTTTGACATGTTCTTTTTCCGAGACGGTCTTCAGCACCACGGCCTCCAGCTGACCATTTTTGAATCTCATTGACTTGGCGTCGAGCTGGTACGGGGAGGATTCAGGGCCCCCTTTGGAGTGCATGGAGTCGGCAATAGCTCGGTTCCTCTTGCAGAAGCCTGATTGTTCGCATCTTTTGAAGTCGCCGTGCTTGACCATCACTGTTATATGGGCGTCAACAAAGGTCCTCCATGCATCAGGGGCAGTACATACCGGCTGGGGTGATGAGGCACGCCAGGACCACGAACAGCACAAAGTGTGCAGCCCATCCTGACGGCCTCAGCGACGTAAATGCCATTCTCACAAGCAATGAGCGCGCCTACATTCACTCGTAGGCAGATGTCGGGGGGGGTCTTCAAAAATAATCTAACTGTCCAGATCGAGTACCTGACTAAGTTAGGGTGGCCTGCGGGAAAACAAAGTCTCCGCCCGGAGAACCCTTGTTTCAAAGCTTCAACCCCCTCCAAAGATTTTTACCCCACTAAGTTAGGCTTCAGGGCTCGCATTGGACAATGAACATTTTCATGCCCAAACACATTCTTTTTCACCGCCAAATTCTTGATCTTGATAACTCCACAAAGTCAACACAGGACTTGTCAACTTTGAACTATTTCAAACCCTTCCAGCATGTCTACTAGCGAGCAAACGTGAGGATCGTGTATGGGCATAAGGCATCTAGACGTTGGCTAACCTTCTGTTGCAGCTTCATTGCAGTGAAGCCTGATGGCGTCCACGTTCGTTGGCCTTCAAGACTGAGCAGAGGTACCTTGTGCTGACGAGCTCTTAGCGTGGTCTTGTCGGCGAGATTGTCTCTCGATTCGAGAAGCGTGGGTAAGTGCTTCAGTACCACGCCTTTGAGATCTCACATTCACCATCTACAGCTACAAACTCGTTGCGATGAAGCTGGTCTCTCCTTCGAAAGAGCATCTTGAGAAGCACTACGCAGATCTCTCAGAGAAGCCCTTTTTCAAAGGCCTTGTTACTTGTACGTCTCCACGCCTGCCACCCATCAATGGCTCATGCTAAACACAGTATATCAGACATGCTAAGTGGACCCATCTGCGCAATGGTCTGGGAAGGTCGTGAAGCCTGCAAGGTGGGACGCAGTATGTACCATGCCACCTCCCCTCCAAGCCTTGGACTCATCCCTAACACTTGTTTAGTGATCCTCGGAACAACCAACCCTCTGGAATCTGCCCCTGGTACAATCCGCGGTGACTATGCCATCGATGTCGGTCGCAACGTCTGCCACGGCTCTGACGGTGTCGAGAGCGCTAAGAAGGAAATCGCTTTGTGGTTCAAGCCAGAGGAGATCCATTCGTATGAGCAAGGCCAGAAGGCTTGGATCTACGAGAAATAAAGGACGAGCTGAAAGCGCAAATAGTAATAACAGCTTCGCCCTCAGACGAGCAGGTCGTGGCAGAAGTCTTCAAAACAGATATCAGCGACTTGTTGACTGTGAGTGTTGACAACTGAGGTAGAAATAGACTTACTTCAATGTGACCATGCCTGGTCTTCGCCGACCGCTAGAAGCTCACAAGGACTTGATTTTGCTCCCTCCGTCAGTTTCGTAGACTTCAGGGACCACCCGTCTTGTTCGAGCCAGCGCCGCCCGCGTTGGCAGTTTGCTTCATCCTTCCGCGGCCTGATGACTTCCTCAAAAAGAGCCTCTTAAAAACATTACTGATTGGTATAACCGTCCATCTAGCAAACCAAGGGGCGCCCCAGACGCTAACCAAGATACGCAGTGGTAGCAGAGCCTTGACGATCGCATAAGCTGTTCCAAATTCAACAACCCATCTCATGCCCCCCTCTCCTCGATTCCACCATTTCAACCCTCTCGTGGTCTCAACTTGTGTCAAATCTTTTCCGTCCTTTGCTCTCCATTCTGCTTCTACCTCTTCTCCAGCACCAATCCATCCCTTCCGTCGAAAGTATCGGCCAAACTTCTCCACACCAGCAACTACCCACGCACCCTCTGCAAAGTAAGGTGGCAGCCAGTGATAGTAGTGAAACGCACCGGCAAGACCGAACAACGGAACAACTGCGGTGACTTCGTGCAGGAGCAGGAATGCTGTAATATGCGTTACTGGCGCATTGTGAAGGGCTGCCACCGTTGGACGGAGGAACTTCGGAGTTCGATTTAAGATTCTGGTATAGGTAGGGTTGACTGCAGGAGTTTCTCCATCGCCAGGTTTAGGCGTAGAGAAGTACCGTCTTGGTAAAGCCCGGGCACGAAGGCGCGAAGTTAAGTCTGTACGAGGCCGAAGCATGCCGCATCTGCCTGAACTGCCTGCTACTCAATGATTTCCCGTGTGACACTCATTTGTTGTGCAAGCCTGCGTGAAGGACCCGCTTACGTAGAGTTTGTCCTGTTTGCACTCCTCGCGCCGTTATCGCATATCAAGGCGTGCTGCCGGTGGGCTATTCCCCACATCACCAGCCTGAAACCGCGCTTCTCTGTTTCGTGAACACGTCAACTGTAATCCTTCCTCCTTGGACGACTAGGCTGTATCATTGTACCAAGCCACCGTTGACTGCTTGTTATCTGTTTTGCCTGTTGTCTTACGTATTCCCTCTTGTTCTTCATTCGATGCTCTAGGCAGCCATCTCGACAGAATCCATAAATTGTCTGACGAAACTTGCCGCTTGCGTTTCTCTATCTGATTCTCCCGCTTAGCCTGAATTTGACCATGGATGTCCTTCCCTCCGAGCTCGTTGATCTTTTGTACTACTATCTACCAACGCAGTCCATCAAATCTGTTCGCAGGACTTGTAAGTCCTTCGCTGCAATTGGCGAACCGCATCTCTTTCGCAACTTTGAATTCAGGCTTTTCCCAAGCCGTCACCGTCTATATCAGCTAGAACAACTTGCTGTGCATCCTACGATAGCAACCAGACTAGAGACGCTTGCTTATGAATCTGGAGTCCAACTAGAGTACGCGGACTACCGATATTGGAGGGCCCAGGTGTACCAAGAAGAAAGCAGCAAATTTTCCAGAGGCATAACCACCGATGGCATCTCTCAGGACGAATACCGAAGGTTCCACACCAATCTAGACTCGCGCTTCCTTCCAGACATGGGGATAAGGTATGCACTATACCGAGAGCACCTCGACCAAGAGGCAACAGCAATGGCCGCCCCTGAAATAATTGCCGTCCTTAGCAAAGCAATGCAGGACCTTCGTTTGCGAAAGCCGTCCTTGAAAATGAAGTTGGTCATGTCAGAACCGCAGATCACGCTCGATGAACTGACGATATTTGATTCGTCTTGCTACACACGTGAGCTTCCGCCGGATATGAACCCACGGTGGAGGGCGCAAAAGCGTCGCCAGAACTGCCTGACGCATTTCACGACCTTCCTTGAAGCAGCTTTCCTCGCAAAATGGGAAGCCTCTGATCTTGCCGCAATTAATATCCCGCGCGAAATCTTAGCCGGACGGTATCCCCGAGATATCGAGGTCATTAACGTGACCTTTCGTACTCTTCGGCATCTTCAGCTGGCAGTTGGTGAATTACCCCACAGTGATTGGCTCGCACGCGGAGACGGCGACATCTATCATCGAGGACGGAGCCTGGCAGCAAATCGACTTGCCAGGCTCCTTGACATGACGAAGGAATTACGCTCTTTAACCATTGAGTTTCCATCGCACTCCATGGCGGAGTATTCTTTCGAGATCTTCAACCGAACCAATATCGACCGCTTCCCGCGCCTTTGGCTTTCCGGCCTGCAAGTGCTCAACTTCTCAAACATCCAATGCACATGGGATGACTTAAAGGCGGCCCTAGCGGCCACCATACAGGTCAAAGCGCTAAAACTGAGTGACTGCCGGCTTGAGACCGGGTCAATGGTCGACTTGATCCACGCTCTGCGAACAATGAGACTGGAACGTGTGTGCTTGGATGGGTGCTGGTGCGTATACGAAGATGACGGAGAATGGCATTCCCATGATGAGGCAATCTACACCGAATGCTCTGTTTCCTTGTATGAGGGTCCATATGCATCAAAGGGGCTTCGAAATGGTATCGAGAAGTTCATTATTGAGGGTGGGAAGTGCCCGTTGCCGGCATGGACTGCAGGTGGAGGGGAGCAGCACGTCTGGGAGACAGAAGGAGATACGAGCTGGCATTATATACCCTTTCCACACTGACTGTTTAAAGAAGCCCTCCCAGAGGCGACAAACGTCGGATTCGCATGTCACGGTTGCGTTGCGCAGGCTCGTGCAAATACGAAGTCAGAAGATTGCGGTGAAAAGACGCAGTCTGGAGACCTTTCGCGGCTTAGTCATATTTAGTTCACAGTGCCAGAGTAGGGTTGTAGTTACTGTTCGATAGGGGAAGCAAAGCTTGACCCTTTGTTGAATCGAGCATTCGCAATTGCCCTCGAACTGGATAGTATTTCGACGGATCGCTTCGCCCCCACGACACGACACGACACAATGCCAGATCATCTGCTAGGTTTTCGGATCCTCTACTCTAGTCCACGTTCTGCCACTGATACCATAGAACGGATCCTTCCTACTGCACATAGTCATGTGAATGTCTCAGAATGATCTCTCGACGATTTGTATGCTCCGGCCATCCACGAGCGATTGATACGCTTTTGTATTCACTTCCTCCATCACAGCCTGCGCTAGCGGGACTATACTCGGCCACGGGCTCAAAAACTTGTTCGACCAATCCGGATCAGTTTACTGGCAGGATATGGTCTAGAATAACCTCGAATCGCCAAGACAATTCCGCGTCCGGAAGAGATCGTTTTCGTTCGCCACTTGTAGGAGACGCCAAGCCTTCTATTTGGACCCGGTTGGAAGGATGTTCGGAAGTGGTCTCGGCTTCGGATGAAGTCTTCGTTGAGAAGAATTTAACCGGACTTTCCAGCATCAAGCGAGCGGACCATCTAGCCTATGTGCTGGGACGATATCTACAATTGAAAAATGTGAAGGCTTCCGCATTTTAGATTTCTTGACTTCATCTCTTCTGCCTTAGACCATTTCCGATATGCCCGCCTTTCACTTTCTCGTCGGAAGTTTCAACACATCCCAAATCTACACTTTTGCTTTCAATGTTTCAACGGACTTCAAACCGAATCTGCATGTCATCCATTGTACAAATGCACAAGCACCGCACTCCTGGCTCCACGTCTCTGACAACAAGAAAACCCTCTACGCCACGTCATGGACCGAGCCACCTGGCCTGGCGGCCTACTCTATTAACGCGCTAAACGACATCAAGCTGATCAACAGCGTACATACCGCCTCACGAAGCGGCTATGTTTGCGCCTCTGGCCGCGCCGTGTACTCTGCTGGAGGCGCCAGCGGCGAGGTCTTTGCGATTGACCGGTCCACCGGCGGCTTCTTGGTGCCTTCCAAGCAAGACTCGGATTACAGCCCACTGCAGGAGCTAAGCTTTGTTGAAGACCAACCACAACAGGACGATGGCTCGGTCATGGATTTTGGTGGTCTACGGCATGGTGCCCACTCTGCTGATTTATCGCCTGACGGCAAGGCACTCTATGTGGCGGATATTGGCCGGAACGCCATCTTTACCTTCTCCGTGGATCCGAAGGATGGCAAATTGACTCTGGGCGAGAAGCATATTTCACCCAGGAGTCACGATGGCCCGAGACATGTGTGGCCGCATCCTGGCGGGAAGTATGTGTACTGTCTGCAAGAGCATTCGAGCATGGTTGACGTTTTTGAGATTGTTGCGCCTGGGCCGAAATTGAAACACGTCCAGGGTGTGAAAATCATTCCGGAAGCAGAGGATCATCAAGAGTTTTGGGCGGATGAGGTAAGAACTAGTCTGTCGAACGGGGATAAACCGAAGTATCTTTATGCATCTACAAGGGGATTAGACAAGGCCAAAATGGGTTATGTGGCGGCGTTTCGGTTACTGGAAGACGGGAGGATAGATGATGGAGGCAACAGTGGGAAGGAACAGGATGGATTGCTGGCTATGTGGCAGACACCCACGTCTGGCGGATGGGCAAACGCAATACAGCCAGGGCCAACTGTGGATGGAATCGAGTATATCGTTTTGACAGATTCAGATGAAGGTCTTGTTATGGTATTGAGTTGGGATGGTAGGGATTTCAAAGAAGCCGCAAGGGCGAAACTGGATGGGGGCGTTGGTCCAGCCACAGCAGTCTGGCTCTAATTTTTGACCGAAGGCTTAGAGAACGGATATGGTTAGTGCTTGGCTTTTGGTTATGTATGGTGCAAAGACTTCTGCAATTCAGCTATGACATTGATATGCAATTTTAACGAAGAAGAACCTCCGGCGGCAGCCCTGGTAATCGTGTTCCGCCGTGCTGACACATACCTGTGACCTCACATTTAGAAGAAGTAGTGGGGAGGTTTCCCGCTTCCCACTTCGATCAAAAGCATCTCATGATACTTTCGCGATTTATTATAGCTAAAATCTAACCCTCTTGATCACTTCGGCATGCTATCCCTCCCCGCAGCCCTCGCCTCCCTCCCCCGCATCCAACTCACGCTCCCCGGCCCCATCCCAATTCAACCCCTGCACAACCTCTCCCGCAAACTCTGCCCATCAGGCACAACCAAGCTCTTCCTCGCCCGCGACGACCTCAACTCCGGCCTCGCATTCGGCGGCAGCAAGACCCGCAAACTCGAATATGTGATCCCGCACGCCCTCGCGTCCGGCGCCGACACGCTCGTCACGGAGGGCGGGCTTCAGAGCAACCACACGCGCCAGGCGGCGGCTATTGCGGCACACTTGGGGCTCAAGTGTGTGCTGATTCAGAGTCCGTGGGTGGAGAGCGGGGACCCAAATTATGAGCGGCTGGGGAATTTGCAGTTGAGCCGGCTGATGGGGGCTGAGGTCAGGGTTGTGGGGAAGGACGAAGCGGCAGGTGCACCCGAGATGGTCTTGAGGGAGTTGGGTGGGAGGGGGAGGAAGGGGTATCATATTCCGGTAGGGGCGAGTAGGCATGAGTTTGGCGGGGTGGGTTATGCGAGGTGGATGTTTGAATTGGGGGAGATGGAGGAGAGGATGAGGGAGAGGGGTGAGCTGGGCGGGAGTGGGGGCTTTGATGTGGTGTTTGTCACATGTGTGAGTGGGAGTACACTTGGTGGAATGGTTGCTGGGGCGAAATTGCTGGAGAGAGTGCGGAAAGATGCTGGGCAAGCAGCACTTAAAAGGAGAGTTGTGGGGATTGACGCATCAGGCAACGACATCATGGCGCAGAGACAGCTCGTGTTAGAGATTGCGAAAAGGACTGCGAAGATTATCGGGCTGGAGGAGAACGATGTGGTTCTAGAGGATGTGGTCATCGATGATCGCTGGCATGCTGGCAGATACGGACATTGCGATCAAGCTACAGCTGGTGCGATACGAGATCTTGCAACGATGGAGGGCGTGATCACAGATCCCGTGTATACGGGCAAAGGGATCAGGGGCACGATGGAGGCAGTTAAGGGAGGGGAGGTGGATGGCAATGTTTTGTTTGTGCATACGGGCGGCCAGACGGTATTGGCGGCCTACGGCGGGATAGAAGAGATGTGAATGTATACTCGGCCTGATGCGTCGCCGATACCCCCAGATTTCACGTCTCTCTCGACTGAGAAGCGGGATATAGGACACGGCTAACGAAGGTCGTGCAGGAACTGCACATGAAGAATACCGGACTACATGAGCACTCCGCTTGACGTCCTCACGTATATCAATCGCGTTCAAAACCAGAAAGCGAATTGACTGAGCAACAAGGCTCTTGGGTTATAGAAAGGTGATCGACATTTCAAGTAGATACAAGTAGAGCATGTTTGCTACAGGAGAATGTGCGAGTAAAAATCTTGTCGTCAACCTAAATGAGTCTCTTTACAGCACTCTACCCTGACAACGTGAAGAGCAAGTACAAGCTTCACATGATCAAGGAGGTGAGCTTAGTGAACAAGCAGTTCTACGTCCGTGGCATAATTCGCAATCCTGAGCCCGAAAAAGCGAGGGAGCTTTCCGAACTCGTGGTAGAAATTGTGCAAGCCGATGGAGGGAACAAGGAGCAGATGCTAAAGGCGTTCGAGGGGAGCTAGGGCGCGTCCGTCAGCACCAATACCGAAGATCCAATAAGTTTGACTCTCATCTCTATGATACCCCACTTGAGGGATCAACTCCCCCGCGGGGGGGGGGTCGCATCAGCAGTGAAAGCAAAAGGATTAAAGTTGAGAATATCCACTTTGCTGACCAGAAAGTGCCGAAATGGGGCAAAGATAATGCATTTATCGCCGTTGCGGAGGACTACGGCCGTATCGTGCACAAAGTGTTTCTGAACCCAGGAAATTGGGATAGTAAGCATATCCAAGGCGTCCTTGAGATCACCGATTGGAATGGTATAGTCCGAGCATTCGAGAAAGCGGTGGCGGGGAAGAAGGCAAGATTCATGCCCTAGCAAGCTGGGATGAGTTTGGCAGTGACGTCACGTGTTCAGATGTTTCATTTCGTCAATTTGATATTGTTGCTAGAGCACCTTCACAATAATGATGAAGAGGTTGGTCTGATTTCAGTCACCTCGTGCGAGCACTGTACTGTGTAAATAATGCCAGGAGAGTTCAATGCGACTATATGCACGCAAGTCAGGCTTGCCACCCACTCCATGGCTCCGTCACTCTCAGCATTTTTGTCTTCAGCCCGCGCCACTTGTCTACATGGTAGTAGCAATGCCGCGCATACTTGGACCTCTTTCACTATCGTTCTTGGCAACCCTTCCGCAGATCTTGATAGCTTTATCAGTGCAGTTGTCTATGCTTACTTTTGTTCGGCGTCGCCTCAAAGAGAGGATCACAAGCGCTTGTTCATTCCGCTGCTCAATCTCCCCACTACATCAGCTCGCGACTTGTGGAGACTACGACCAGAATTCGGTACTGCGCTGAAGTTGGCCCAGAAGCCAGTTGTAGGACAGGATGTGAGCGAGGTGTCCAGGGACGAGAATAACAAGGGTCTCCTTCAGCAGCTGGTGACAGTGGCCGACGTCCGCTCCGCTTCCAAGTCTACACCAATTTCTTTGTTTTCCGATCGGCCCAATACAAAGAATGATTATGTGCTCGTGGACCACAACGCACTCACCATTCCAACGCAGCGCACGGAGGATCTCAGCCGTCATGTAAACATCATAGGATGCATTGACCATCATGTGGACGAGTCATATGTGCCCTCTAATGCCTCCCCTCGCATTATCAGGACTGGCATCGGCAGCTGTACGAGTCTCGTTGTCAAACATCTTCGTGACTCGCAACTTTGGCCGGTGCCCGATGACGGATATGCAACCGGAGAACTAGCACGACTAGCACTTGCTCCCATTTTAATCGACACCATCAACCTGACAGCCGAAGACAAAGTTTCTGATACAGACCGCGATGCAGTAGCGTTCCTCGAGTCATGCATTCTATCCACCTCGACATCAACGTCTGCGCAGAAAGAGTGGAACAGAAAGTCTTTCTATGACGAGATTGCAACCACCAAAGCAAATTCGCTGGACCTACTCACTCTCCCTGAGATATTTGGCCGTGACTACAAGGAGTGGACTGAGTCTACCAAGGCGGGTGAGAAGTTCACCATCGGTATATCTAGTATCGCCAGATCCATTACCTGGCTTCTAGAAAAGGCGGAAAGCGTTGATGAGTTCCTGAAGCTAGTCCACAATTTTGCTCGAAAGCCTGACCACAATCTTGACGTGTTTGGCATGATGACAACTTCTACTTCAGCGAATGGAGACTTCCAGCGCGAGCTCCTTGTGATTGCATTTGGCGCGACAGCATCCGAAGCTTTGAAAAAGTTTGACCGCAAAGCTAAAAACGAACTCCGTTTGAAGTCATGGAACGAGAGTCTGGAGCTGCTGGACTCAATGAAATCGAAGCTGACCGACGCAAATGGGTCAAGCTCCTTGTGGTGGCAGCAAGACGTCGCTAAAAGCAGGAAGCAAGTTGCCCCGCTGTTGCGAGAGGTAGTGAAAGAGTGCTGAACAAGTTGTCACGATTTATTCAGGAGATTCTGTGCAAAGATCGTGACTCTATCCCAGTGGTTCCGGCACCAGCCAAGATATCCATATTCTCGCATTGCGTCAATTTTCACATCATCCATGACGGCCTCTCCAACACGACCGAAGCGCATAAAGCGATGTAGGCAGCTGCTCGCCGAGATTCCATGATGAAGGTAACAGCATCCCATCACCATAGGACCCATAGCTGCTATTGGGTAGTCTTCGATTATCTGCTCAGGGCTCGGGTTGCGGAGTTTCTCGAGTCGCTTCTCTGGATCGTCCTCTTTGATGCCACACTTCGTGCACAGCTGCTGCCACCAGCGCTCCCAACTGGCCGGCCTGCGCTAACGGGTATAGTACCTTCCTAATCAGGAATGAGCATGTCCGGGGAGATGAGATAGTTGAATTCGCCTATGTAATAGACATCTAGCGTACACACTGCCTTCTTTCAGCGCCGTTGAACGAGCCCGTTGTCCTATCACATCTTTAGGTACTCAAAAGCCCCGATGATGTCGTCGCTGAGGACATTCAGATCTGGTGAGAGGAGTCATTTTACACTGCTAAAGGCTCGCTCGTACTTGCGGGAGGTTACCGGGCAGGCTAGAGTGTCAAAGACCCGCTGGCGGATACTCGGGAATTGCTGCTCTAAGATGTCTTACCAGGATATAGGCTTTAAACCCATTGTAGTAATACCAGCTCCGCGGAGACAATAAAGACTGAATTCATCACCCGATTAGTTCTGGGTACGTATGCGGTTCCGCCAGACCTCGAATGCATTCTTTGGCTTTAGTATGATCTTCCTTATTAGCAAGATGGAAGTACTCGCGTTGCCAGAGATCTCTGAATAACGGCGCCATTGTCCGGCTTCTCGAGCGCAGGCAAGATGTGAGGGAAGAATTTCCATTAAGGAATCAGGAGACTACGATCTATACATACGGCAGCATCCACACTATATTTGGACTAGGCGTACGCCACACAGGCCAGGCTTTTCGGCCGGCCTGTTAGGGAGCGTTGGTTGAGTGGGAGCCCATAGATACCCGCCGGGTCTCAACACACCCTCCCATTCCGTACATCACCATGAACATTTGCGTATTTGCACAATGATAGTCTAATCTCTGAAGTATCGTTCTTTTCCAAAATCGGAAATAGTGAGGATCCCCATCCCCCACCTGGCGGAGTTTCCGTTTAGCTGGGATTGGTTTTTGCTACCTCGGCGCGCCTCGGCTTCCTTGATTAGGAGTAGTTTATGCTGAGATCAGGTCATTCGGAGTTTGGCTAACTGCCACACCCGCATGCACCGCAGGCCAAGGGTGCCAGGGCTGCCCGCACACCCCCCCCGTAGTGATCTCAGTGGCTTCGGGCCGTAACTCATGATTGCAAAACTAAAACAAAGCCTCCACCGATCGAAGGGCTAGGAAAGACGCACGGACTTTTTGTGTTGATTGTGAACTACGTCAGTCTCCGATTAACCTTTTGCTGATCCTTGAGCCACTCACACGAGCGCCCGACGGCTTCTGGAATGAACGTTCGCCACTGGTAGATGGCCGTCCATGCTTGGGTGAGGACGGCACGATGGTACGCCACGATGCAGGGGCCCGAATCAAGGTTCCCTGCGATTTTCCAAGCTCACCGACAAGAGTCCCTTGCAAAGATTTGGCCACATTGTTGCATCAGTTGTATGCCACCATCGGCAATCGTTCCTGCAAGAGGTCAAAAGATCACCACCAGAGGGCACGTGGGTCAAGTACCACCTTCGCTTTGCTGCTATATTACGATCCTCGCCAATTCAGTTCTCTTTTTCTCTCAGCTGCGAAAAGATAAGGTGCTCTCCTCAGCTCTTGAGAGCTTTCTAGACGGTCTTACACACAAGTTATCACCTTGTCCCAGATCCTTGACTGACTCTCACTCAGTATCTTACAACCAATCATTCGAGACCTCTCCCTAGAAAGCATCGAAATATCATGCACGTATCCAATCGCAAATTACACCAAATTAGAGAAATTCGGAACAGGTAAAGAACTGCTCGAGCGGTCAGACTCCGACTATTCTGCTATCTCAGCAAAGATTGAAATCGTCAAATTCGATAACAGCAGTGAATCTTGGAACGCGGCAGGCAATACGTCATACCAACATACAAATATTTTCTTGATCTTGTCCCAGACCAGATAATTTCACCAGCTCCGTAACAATGTCTTTGAGCGACGATAAAATCATCAATGGCGACCCTGAATACGGTGACAGAAAGAGAAAAGAGAGCTTCTCGGCCAAGGTCCAAAGACAACTATCGGTGACCTCCCTTGATGATGGATCCACTAAAGATGGCCAATTGTTCTCTATGGTGGACGTTGACCCTGCATTGGACGCCAAAATGCACATTGTGAACAATGTATGCGAGCTTCGATTACTCTTCTACGAGAAGCTCAGTGACTGACTTTGTATCAGGCAATCGACGAGATTGGTTGGACGGGCCTTCACCTGAAGCTCTTCTGCCTTACTGGGTTTGGATATGCCGCAGACTCCTTGATCCTTCTGCTCCAATCGATTACAGCAGTATCCGCTGCTGCCGAATTCCACCCTTCTTTCAAAAACGGCCTTACGATCGCGGTGTATGTTGGAATGTTGGTTGGCGCCCTGTTCTGGGGTCTGGGAGCAGACATCATCGGACGCCGCGTCGCATTCAATGTCTCGCTGTTCATTTGCTCAGCCTTTGCTATCGTCGCTGGGGCCTCACCGAACTGGTTTGTGCTCGGTCTATTCACTTGCCTCTCTGCATTCGGTGCTGGAGGCAACCTGGTATTGGACACCGCTGTGTTCCTTGAATACCTCCCAAGCAACAAACAGTGGCTCTTGACCCTTTTAGCTTGCTGGTGGGGTCTTGCTCCTGTCATTGGTGCGGCATTCGCTTGGCCGTTCCTCAGTGAAGCCCGATGGAATTGTACTTATTCCAAGCTTCCATGCAACTATCACAACAATCAGGTATGCGCTATCAAATACCCTTTTTCGCCATGTCACTGACCAGAGTGTAGGGGTGGCGTTATGTCTGGTACTCAAACGGCGTCCTTGTCCTCATTCTCAGCGTACTGCGTGTTACAGTAGTCCGCCTCCACGAGACGCCCAAATTCCTTCTTGGGCAAGGCAAGGAAAGGGAGCTCGTGGATTATTTCCACGTAATAGCTGCCAAGTACGGTAGACAATGCAGCATCACAGTGGAGGAACTCGAAGCTTGCGGTACGGTTACGTCGGCTCACGGCAAGAAAGGACGATTCTCCTTTAGTGAATTCGCAATGCATTTGCGAGGCCTCTTTGCGACAAAGAAGCTCGGCTTCTCTACGTGCCTCATCTGGCTCTCTTGGACCTTGATTGGACTCGCATACCCTCTGTTCTACGTGTTTCTGCCCCAATACCTGGCAAGCCGCGGCGCTAAGACTGGACAGTCCACCCCTTACTATACTTGGAGAAATTACATGATCACCAGTGTATGCGGCATTTTCGGACCCATTTTGGCGGGTTTCATGTGTAACCTGAGGTTCTTAGGACGGCGTTACACGATGGTTATCGGCGCTCTCATCACCATGACCTTTTTCTTCGCATACACCGCTGTTCGCACTCCGGCTCAGAATCTCGGCTTTGCTTGCGCTATTGGTTTCTCGCTCAACATCTACTACGGCTGCCTGTATGCGTACACGCCAGAAGTCCTGCCTTCTGCCCACAGAACCACGGGCAATGGTATTGCGGTCGCCTGCAATCGAATCATGGGTATACTATCAGCTGTCATAGCAACCTACGCCAACACACAGACGAGTGCACCAATTTATATCTGTTCCGGGCTGTTCATTGCGATGGTGAGTAATGTTCTGAAGAGATGAGACCCATTTCAAAGAAGCTAACGCTCGCTAGGCTCTGGTCGCGGTTTTGTTCCCCTTCGAGCCTTATGGAAGAAGGTCCATGTGAGAGGTACTAATGAAGCCATATGCGACACGTGTTATGTGGACATGATTGTGATTTCTAGCCGATCGCACCTCGCAACAATTGAGTCTCCCGATAGCAGCTGTTTGATGCTAATTACTCTTGTCTCTCTTTGGAGAAGCGCCCAACGCAGGATGACTTTGCTAAGTCCTTGGAAGCCTAGTTGCTTCTGCCGCTCGTTGAGGTAGGTTACTGCGGATGGACATACCTCAATATAATGTTTCGTTTCCGTTATGACACGATTAGAATTTTAAAGCTTTCTTATGCGGCTTCGCTCTCTCTGCAGCATGCTCTACTGTTGAGGTTTGTAAACCGCGGTATCCTCAATCCAAGCCTTGATTGCATCTTGTCGTGTGAACATGTGCAACTCGGCTAAATATCGGGCAGTCTTGCTTGGTGCCCTCCCACAATCGCCGTTCATTTGCGCAAAGCCTTGATTCTCATTTCGCCTTGACGGTCCATTCCTCTTATATCACCTTCTCGTGTTTGTTCCTGCCATCACTTTCGTCGGCATGGATCGTTGATCTCGTAGCTACTCGCGGCGGGCTGAAATCTTGAGTCCTCGATCTCGAATACGTTCTCGGCAAAGCAAATGAACAAAACATATGCCCAAATCCGTGGCCTTGCACATTTATCAAACGAAAAGCCTATCGAGCAACACATTCGCTTCTATCAGCCGGAACGGCACTAGTACAGCCTTTTGCCTACAGATGCCTACAGGTGAGTCACAGGGGCCTAATCACGGTGGATCAGGGTGCCTGGTGGTTGGAAGGTATAAGTGTGTGTACATCCTACAGTCTAGATAGAAAGGACAAGCAATTCAGCGTCTGTCTCGGTTTGACAGCTTCGCATTGCGAAGCAAGTTCAGACTATTGGAACATGTCATTTGGGTTTGTTAGAATCAGATACAACCCCGTACAAAATGACCAATTTCAACATCCAATGCAATGTTAGGTTGCAAGGCTTTCTCCGTTGACTAGCCTACCGTTCAGCCGAGCCACTCGGTATCACCGGCCCTGTTCGAGCAGTACGTGCAATCCGTCAGGCCAAGGTTTGGTGGCGGAAGGTCGTGACTTGAAGCTTCTATTCCCGTCGCCGGAGCCTCAAATCGAAGACAAGCATTGCCATGTCAGGAGAGAGCAGCCATCATTTTCTCCCGAGTTATCGTGTCTTCCGTTTTCCGATGTGAACCTTGCAGGGTGATTTGTTCTATCATGTGGATGGCGGAGACGACTGGTCATCATCACGCTGATCTTATGTAGATTGGCCAAAGAGCATGGAGCCTTAGCTGCTGCCTGAATGATGCTCTTGGCCCAGCACTGTCCCTCTCAGTTCTAACTCTTGTTGATGCATCGTTTCCAGGCTTTTTGTAGGATGCGAACCAATGTGTAAGGAAATGTAGCAAGTCACATCTTACCGGTGTAGGCTGACGGGACGAGGAGTAAGCAAACATGCGCATTACGTCCCGGGTCTTCTCAGGGATTCCATATTGATGTTATAGCAGTAGCGATGAAGGCAGGTATTCATGATTGTATTGAGGATATTGCGGTGGGGCCACTTGGTCACTAATCCCTCGCGCGCAGGAGGATTGCCATTTGGCATCTATTAGAGATCAGCAATGACACACAGTACATAGGCAATAAGTAAGCTTTCCATACAACGCGGCTTTGGGCTTCTGCTTGACATTCGTCGCCATGTTCTTCCAACTGAATGACAAGCCATTTGGCATCCCTTTATCCCTTCCACGACATGGACACGGAAGATTCTTCCAACAAATAGTAATGCCGTAGGTAGTGATAATTGATTCGTGCCATAAACAGGGATTCGTTTAATTGGCCATGGTAGCACTTTCGGACGTGGGCGTGTTGTCAGGGCCCTCCTTTCAGCCCGGGAGCTAAGGCTGCGCCGTTGCTAGGCAGAAGCTAAGAAAGGATGCTCAGTTACTCGATCACGATGTTTGGCTGCAAAGCGGGAAAGTTGAGGAGCCTTACCTGAGGTCAAATTCTTGCAACCGGGTCAGATAATGGTTAGGATGGCTTGGAATGTTCGGGCCAGTTCTGTAAGGTAGGTTGGGGTGATCACATTCATTACGAGTTTGGGTACACGGTTCGCTTCCAAGTACGTTTGACTGATTTGCTATAGTACATGACCTTATGGCACGACGCGTACCTCAAGCACACTATTCCGGGCTTCTATCCTTGATTCTCGACACCCGTACCGGACCCCGGTAGCCCTAGCGAATAGCCTATCCACTTTCCAAAAAGGCAATAGCTTAAGGTCTAAAGCAGCCTCAACTTTCGACAGACTTTCAAGGTCAAATCAATTCTCTACTTGGGAGAAAGTTCCCTGTGATCGACCGCTTTCACATCTCTTCAAAAATCAGCCTTGGGTAGGGAGGGCCGTCACAATTTCAGTCAAGAAATACCTGCAGACAGTGCTCCCAACAAGCAAGCCTTTTGGGGCCTGGCCTGGTAAAGCCTGCTACTAGGCCGGAGGCGCCCTCGGGCCTGGCGGGCCTAGTGGCGCGCCCCCTATGCCCGGAACAGTGCAGATCTTGTCATAACAGGCATAGATCGTAATCGCCGTACCCCTGAGGGAATTTTGTCCGCGGGCTTTCAGTAGTGTGGAAAAGCTCATCACACCGGAGAGGAACGCACCGGCTGACGCTACTATTGAGGCGACTGAGTTGTCTAAAGGCTTGGTGGAACAAAGGTCTACTCCATCGCGACAAAGGATGGCAGTGACGTCCAGGGCTTCAACAGCACCTACGCGCTATTGGCCAATCACGTTCAACACGGTGCTATATTTGTACACTACAAACATCTTTAGCAGTCGAGTTATTCCTTTTTCCCTGCAGCTTTCTTTCTTCCTTATTCGGAAGGTGCTAACCCCGGGCCTACCAAACAAGCCTACCACACAGACACGGACATCCCTCGGCCTATGTTGTACGGCTGGTGCAGAGCACTACCTACAGAGGACATCCACATGTCAATATGACGAAGACAGATAACTCCGTGCTGAGAGCTACAGATGTCGGTCATATGTTCACCAGCAGCCATGGTTATATCGGGATCGCCCTTCACGAAACGCAGGTAGGCGACCAAATCCGAATCTTAAGAAGAGGTTATCGACCCTGTATATCCCCAGACTATGCTCACAACCAAATCATCAGGGTCTCTACCACGCAGCTGGAAATGCTTACGTGCAGGGCACCATGATTGGACAAATATTTGAACAGCTCAAACCATTCATCCAGATGTCTTTACCGGAATGACTTGGCAACATTAGCGACCGGCTGTGAAGATGATTTTTGGAAGCAGAAGCAATCCTCCAAAGTATAGGCAGGAAGGTTTTCGAATTGTGGACCTTCAATGAGGTGAGTACGTCATTTCCGATGACCCGTTCCCTCTAGATATCATTCCTAACCGGTGATATCGTGCCTCGCTCCCAACCGCTTATTTGAAATGCAACGGCGCTGGCGAGTAGGCTTGCTGCCATGTTGCCGGCGATCCTCTCCAAATACAGGTAGACATGGGATCCGGTCGCAAGACACGGAAGACATGAAAAGATCAACAACATTCTAGTATTGTCAGAAATACGGTCGATGGGAAATACGTGCAGGTCTGGGACCTGTTCAACGAGTATACTAGTGACCCGCACTCTGAGCGGCGTGTTTCAGAAGATGGTGGACTAGATTCTGTCAAAGGCCAAGTAGTCGTCGATGTCGATGCCTCAGGAGGAAGGTGAGGATGCAATGGTATTGTTTGAATCTCATTTAGCATGCATAGCAGTCTGTACATTGAACCTTCCCATTGGTTCCACCAGTAATGTCCCAGCCAGGTAAGCTTCCCGAGCAGAATCCATTTCCTGCAAGCCCTTACTTCAAATTTCCTCTAACGTGAACCACAATAGCCACAAAATGCACTTCGTTCTATTTTAGGTAACGATTGAGCCCGAACCCACACCACCTCATCCATCGAAAGCAAGTCAAAGCAACGGCTGATACTATGTGAATTGTGCTAGCGCACGGGGGAAACCGGGACATTTTGACCTGCGACTCGGGACACTCTTTCAATGCGCAAAGTCGGACAAGATAGCCATATTCCGTCCTCGCTTAGTTCTGTGATGGGAGAGCCTCAGCGTGCCAAATCAAGGTCCAAAGTCTAGGGAGGGGCATGAACAGTGATTACATTATACTACGTAGAAGTAGTTGTACAAATGGGCTAGTATCGCCTGGCTGTTACCAGCCCATCTCCACTGTTCCCCCTCAGCTCCTGTATACTGTCTGAATAACTCATTTTTTGCTTCATTTTCCCGCGGCCAGCATTGCCGCTAGTAGGCCTCGTCGTCATTACGAAGAGGTTCTTCCACCCGCGGGACTTTTTTTTGGTGCTCTTAGAGCTGGCTGAGCTACCGGTGACGCTTCGAAGCAACGCGCTGCAAGCTGGTAAGCTGGTGAAAATGTAGATGATGGCGTTCCAGAATCCTTGCAGAGGCAATACAAGGCCAGAAGCATAGTTCAGGGCAAATATCTTGTCCTCAGGGTGGACCAATGTTACGACGCGGTTGACTGTCGACGGCACCCAGGTCACTAAGGCTGCGACAAAGAAAAGTAAAGCCCATTTGCAATAGCTGACGGCAGCCCTGTTTGCATCTATGCTTGTGATTGAGAGTCTCGCATTCCTGTCATAGGGCGTGGAATATGACCGTGACACAGATGACAGACCGGCCTCATTGCTGTCGAAGCTAGGCTGTGAATTGGTGTTCGGAACTTGGGCAGGCTCGGTTGTTATGTGTACTTCGGTCGTCTTGAGAATACCGGGCGACGAGGGCTCGCTGCGATTGCTGATTTCGACTTCCCTTGCGCGGTCCTCGGAATACTTCAACAGTTGACGACGCCATTGAAGTACTACTCTCCCTGCGGACAGATAGATCGAGAATGTCCCGAAGATCACAAGCCAGACAGGTCCGTAAAAGGTGGCGACTCGCAGGAAATCCCAGTCAATGCTTACCCAGCACCACAGCTAGAAAAAGGTGAGCCCAAGTCGGATCATGATAAAGCAGAAGACTCACCACTGCGGAGCCGTAGACCTTCCCGCGGGAGTCAGACCTGATGAAGAAATAGACGAATGCCGGAATGAACGGTATGCCGTAGCAGAGAACAACGTATCTCCACTCGAGCAAACGGAGCTGCTTTGCGTCGTATTTTCGAAAGAATGTCAAGTAAACATTGCACGCCATGGCAAAGGTCCACAGCGCATCGGCGGGCATAAACCTGCAGGACAAGTCAGGATGGATTCTTTTTGGCCGGGGATGCGGGATGACATACCACTGAATCAGAAATGCCTGGAACTGACATAGTGAGCTATTCACTCCCAAGTTGATTCCAGAGGTCGACAGAAGAGTCCCGACGTTGGACATTATATTTCCCCATGCTGCGTAGAAGACCAGCCGGTTGATAGGCTTGTGGAACGACTTGTGGGATAAGAAGGTGATGATGATGAAAGCGGCACCCACGAGTGAGAGGACGGAGCCGACTCTTTCGGCAATCTCAATCGCGCGTATCTGATGGTGCGAGAAGCTCATGGTTGAGGCGACACAAATTCACTTTTGCTTTTGGCTGTGAAAGGTCCAGAGGTCGGGGCCGATTGCCCAGTTGATATAAGGCTCACTCTGGGGGGGGGACCTGGTCGCGATCATCGTTGCCAATGTTCCTATGCGCGTCAGAAATTTCTTAAATAGGCCGAGGATGGTTGCAATTGGCTGATCAGGGGCTTGATTGGGTGTTTCACTGCTGGTCTGGGGTACGCCATGCCAGAAGTAGTCTTCCCAAGTCAAAAAAGCACACAAGTGCTGATTTCTGTCCACCCTGGCCCCCCGGTGGGCAGCAGAGAGGGTAGGGAAGAGGATGCTTCTCGGAAGCGGGACGACCAATGGCGGTTTAAGGTTGGACTGCGCAAGAAAGGGATGCCGGGTGGGTCATTTTGCATGACAAGACCACGAGCCTCAGCTGGAAGAGGGAAAGGGCGGGGAAGTACTGGCGATGGACGCCTCCCGGAAACTAATTGGGATCGACAGGGAAGGCGTCGGTAGCTATCCAAGCAAGAAAATCCTGTAGGATACTGGCTCTCTATCCGGAGCCAATGATTACTGGGAAAGCTCCACTACGAACCCGCAGCAACACTGATACCCAAACCAGCCATCCTTTGATCTTTGCAGAACCAAGAAAGACTCGAGGAAAAGCAATCGTCGATCGTGGACTTGAAACGGCAAACCACAGCCTCCCAACCAGGTAAAACGCCCTATCTAATTTAATGGCTGGCCGGATACCGGCTCAGCTGCACACTGACCATGCGCTACAAAGCTCAGCTCCACCACCGAGGCTCAAGCAGGGGACCTCGGAGATCATCACTCTCAGTCTCTTCCTCGTGGTTGCAGAGCATACTGATGCTGTGTTTCATTCTATGTGCTACAAGTGAAAGCTTTGGTGTTACTCTACATATGTCTCTCGTGATGGAATTGCTGGCCTAACAGGGTCGAATTGTCGGGCGCCCGCACTTTACGAGTCATGGGTTAGCAAAACCGGCTGTACCTGATTTTCGTAGAAGCCAGTCCGGCCCACACGAACAAATCCTTCTCAATGGGTGAACTTTGGGCCCCTGTAAGCCCATGGGACTAGGCGGGCGGGATAACGATCGCCGTGTCAGAAGGATTATGATGTGCATGATGCGCCAAGATGACGTGTTCGCTACAATCACAAGCCCGAGAAGATGTGCAGACCAATAGATCTCTTCATATGTCAGGCCCGCTTTATTGAACGTTCCGTTCCATTGAGTCAATAGAGGCGAACAGCAGTGCAAATCTGCCACTATCCGACTCCTCCCGTCTTTATCATGCAGGTATCCTCAGCTGCTCCGAGCTTGCCCGTGCTTCCCCCGCGCTCCTCCGAATGCGCGGGACGCCCGAGGCTTTAGGGAAGGGCCGCCTTACTCTCAGACCATGTGAGATGAGTATGTGAAGGAAAGCATGCGCTTTGAACAATTGGCTAACGGTTTTGATTGCGGAATAACGTGCCATTTCCCAGCTATCGAATACTTGGTATGTTCCGGAGGTGCTATTGGCAGAATGAGCTCGCTAGCCTTTCCGATATGATCACTCAAGACGGCAGAGTTCGCTTTGCGAGGCCGGAGGTTGAATCTGATGGTAAATAGCCAGGGGCCCTTTGAGGCGCATCGAATGACGCTAGTTTTGTATCCATAAATCCAGAATTCGCAAAATTGGCACCTCGCCGCCGTTGGGAGAAAAGTGTAAAGTGGCGGCATCATGGTCTGGCGGCAGATCTGGTAGTGCCGGCAGGCAACTGACGGGGCCAGGCTAGTCGACCGATGTAGCTTTGGTGTCCATGCCTTCAAGGTCTGTGAAGTCAAAAAATTTACCTCCAATGTTTGGAAGAGAAAAAAGGGAAATCCAGAACGGCGGCGATATTGATGACAACGACACTTCTCTAGGCTGGCAATGAACCATGCAGCACGAATCCATCAGGTCGTCGGAAATTCCTAACGCAGTCAAACCGTAAGGGTAGTTGGGCATAACGGAACTGGATCGACCACACTCACTTCGAACGGGGGCAATCTTGACAACAGCGCACACATCTATGAGGTAGCTGTAGTCCAGGCAAACATCTTGGGTGCGTGAGGACGTTAGGGATGCTTAGTTTCGTGCTAATAGTCATCTTTCACTTCCTCACGGTGCCATAAACGCCCCATGTCGCACAGTGGCTCTGTAATCGGATCAGGGTGGCTTTCTCGACTACGCTGTTGATATCAAAGCAATACCAGAACTCTTTGGTGGCTGGCGCCTTACCGCTGTGCGGGAGTCAAGGGTATCTCTTTTTCCAGCGACCGCAAGCTCAACGTGTCACATTAGCGGAATACATCAGCCCCTATACCCTGAGTTGGATTGATTATTGGTGTGAGACGAACGAGAAAAGCGGTCAAACATAATTGGCGGACTGAAAATGTGTCGCCAGTCCCCAGGCTCACCTGTCTTTCCAGCTGGGAAATCAATGCCAGTCTCCGTCAACCACAAAGTAACCGCACGACGTGTCCTGGAGTGATGGCCCTTTCAACTTGAATGCTAAATTAAGCAAATGGCAAGTTGCTTTTCAATCCTTCCTTCTAGTACATGATGCAAGTCAGCACTAATTTTATGGCCGTAGTTGTAGTTGAGCCCTGGTCCTTGTTGATTCCCCCGCGTCGCCCCTGTCCCGTCCCTCGCGCTCCTCCCGTTCACTACAAGTACACGCTCCATCTCGTCCGATTGCTAGCGTCAACTTTGCAAACGCCAACATACTAGCCAATTCAAGTGTTAATGCGACGTTCCGTAATAAAGTTTCGTGGGTTTCTGACTTATGCAAACTAGCAATTCGAACGTGTTGGAGGGTGCATCGCAAATGATCAGTGGCAGACCTGGCTTCTTAATCTGTAGGATTTTTACATCCAATGCGAGCTCTTTGTTATGCCTCTCCGCATTCTTGTCGTGGGCGCCGGCCTGGCAGGTCTCACTACCGCCATAGGTTTCGTGCGCCATGGCCACCAGGTCACGGTCCTCGAGCGCAAACCTAAGCTTTCCGAAGAGAGCGGAAGTGGAATTCTACTCGGACCGAATGCAATGCATATCGTCGAGACCTGGGGGCTGAAGACTGAGTTTGAAAAAGTCGCACATGTCAACGGAACAACGAAGATCAGACGCTTTCAAACGGGCCAGGTCGTGAAATCATTTAGCAAGCCAAAAGGGAGTCTCAAGTGAGTTATACGTCAAGTCCAGCAGGATGGTCAGGTTGATTTGGCCATGCTGATTGAAGGAACAGGAATTGGTACATCCGACGCGTAGATATTTGGAAGATCTTCTGCGAGCATGCAGTTACGAGCGGAGTTGAGATCATCTTTGGAAAGGCTGTCACAGGAGTGAGCGAACGACAACCGGCGGTGTTGTTCGCGGGCGGGTCAAGTATGGAGTCTGATATAGTCATTGGTGCCGATGGTAAGCAGCCAAAGCTTGGTGTACCCAAGGACATTAACAACATCCAGGTATCCACTCGCGGTCCGACACGCACTTTTTCCAGACGCTACGCCACATGCCCGGCGAGAATGTACATTCCAGGTACTCTTGTCTTCATCTGCAATGGATGGCAACCCTCTCACGAAACAATTATATGAGGACCACAGTTTGCAACTCTGGCTGGCGCCAGGTCGCCATAGTATTGCCACAGCAGTACCCAAGCGAAATGAATACGATATCCAAATCATTGACCATGAATACGGCTTTGAACCGGATGGTAGTGTTGGAACCTGGAATGAACGCATCACAAACATGGATTGGCTCCGGGATCGGTTCAAAGATTTTGACCCTGCAATAGTGACCATTCTTGCCGAAGCCACTACCTGCTGGAAATGGCGCCTAGCGGAAAGTGCCACCCTGCCTTCCTGGACGAGTGAGAGTGGAACGGTTGTTCTCCTTGGAGATTCCTGCCATGCTATGTTACCATTTGCCGGCCAAGGGGCTGCACAATGCATTGAAGACGCTGTAGTACTCTCAGAATTGTTCGCTCAAACCTCATCAATCGAAGATATTCCGAGGCTCACTAAGAAGTACGAAGAACTTCGCAAACCTCGCGCAGAACGAGTTCGAGCGTATGCGCGGACGAATGGCAAGAATTACACTCTGCCAGACGACGCAGAGCAGAAGAGGAGAGATGAGATATTAAAGACGTCCGCTCGTAAGGTCGCAGAGAAGGGTGGCAAGACTCCGTTTGGGGACGTTGAATTCGCCAAATGGCTAGACAACTATGATGCCATCAAAGACGTATGCTTCCCCGTCGTCTGTCATCCTCCTGCCTTGCCCGTAACTTTTACGTCAAGTGACGGTTTCTGTTGGGCTTTAGCACTGGAGCTTGGGGACCCTATTGGAGGTGATGACCGGCTTCCTGGTTGCGTAGACTGACCGCTTCAATAGGCTCAGAACGCCTTGAGACAATTGCATCTCTCTCCTCCATCTACAGGCTCGAAACTATAGGCTCAATTCGCAGGATCTAGCGTCGAACCCTGCATCGTTGACGATTATGAGGCTAAACGTACTCATCTGCCAGGAAGAAAGACCTTACTTCCTAGTGTTCCGCACCAACTAACGTAGCAGAGGCAGAAAAAGCCACGCCCAGGCAACTTACAGCAATCCGTTACTCCTTCTTGACCACAGTTGATACCCGTTGCAGTACAGCGGAGCCCTCAACAGCATGTACACACGGGACACTTCGCGGGCAACAATCTTGAGCAACAATTGTTGCTGCCAATGCTCACCACCTGCAGGGTCACTCGGGAGTGAACAATAGTCCCTTCCGGGCGTCTCAGATGGTTAGAGGTATGCCTGAGAGCTCAATAGTTAAGACCTCGTGACTACCTGTCCAACTGGATGGAAGTTGTTCGCGAGCTCACCGCTTCTACGCTAACAGCCAGCAGCGCAGTTATTTTGCCTATGCCGATTCCAAAGCCAAAATAGGTCCAATACAAAAAGCATCATGGAAAGGTCAATGTGAGGGCTCACGGCGCAGAAATAGCAGTTAGAGCTACGAATACCATCGAGCAAGGGGGAAAAAGGCGACAAAGGAGGTAGATCGGGAATCCCGCTATGTGGCAGAGCCTCAGAGTGGAACTGCCATCACTGTAGGCGCTTTGACGTCTCTGGCGATATCTATAAGCCCTGAGAGTAGTCCGGAGAGTGGCCCGCCCTCGCTGCCGGGCCTCGACGACCTCTCAATCCTACGAGGGATGCCTGCATTACCAGATCGGGAGTCTAGCCCCTGTTGCAAGTACGATCTGTGACTGTATATGAGCCATATGGGTGAACACCTATAAGTTGATCAATCTTTTATTCCACAACAGCCCAAGGAGGTGGATGACGACGACGACAACGACGACAACGGCCTTGAGCGCTTGCTTTGGATACCCCCGACATGGAAAGCCTACCTAGTGACCTTAAGGCCCCCCACCTCCCCCCCCAAAACCTCCTTCTCGGGCTCAGAGCCTGTGTCCTGTACCACCATCTCAGAACCTGTGTCCCCCACCCCTGCCCCTGCTCCTGCCCCTACCCCAGAGCCTCAGTGCTCCAAGCGCAAACTGTCTATCCCGGGCCACTATGCTGTTTTAGCCGGGCGTGGCCCACGGAAATTTCTTAGGGGTGAAAACGTGTAGATAGCTGCCTATTAGCTAGCAGAGCCACTTGGATTCAACTCCACATTGGCTGTCATGGGCAAAGCCGTAACGCTAGACCCTATTAGGCGACTGTGCACATTGCAATTGATGCTTAAGAAGTGTCAGAATTCTGCCCAATTAGCAGCAAACAATTGTTGCTCAAGATTGTTACCCCCGGCGTGTACCGCTGTGCACACATGGACCTAATCCTTTACGGACGGAACCATTCGGGTGGCACCATAACACATCACCGTATGCCACCCCAACACCGTAAACGAAAAATGTCCCACGAGAACTGTTCTACCATGTTCTGGAGAAGGTCTTTGGTGATGCATCCTACGACAACTAATCCTAGCCTAGCTCTACTAACCCTAACCCTGTGTTCAACACTTTGACCTCCAATTTTGAAGTTCCTCGGCTGAGGTGGTATGAATAATTTGCCGGGCAAAATCCGGTGGTGTGCAGCTTTCCGGGAGCACAAGGCTGGGCCTAATTACCGAGGAAAATGGGCGTACTTTTAGGGGGCTGCTGGACGATGGAAAGGCCAGTGCTCCCAACAAGTCGTACAACACAAGCCGAAGGGTTCTCGGGCCTGTTTGGTAGGCCTGTTGGTCGGTCTGCCCCATCGGAAATTGGATATCGGACCGCGAATCCGATGATATAGTGCGACCTACATAGTCTATCTGGTGAAGTGCAATCAGGCCTACCAGGCTGGGGGCCTCGGGCCTGGTATCAGGCTTTGCCAGACCAGGTCTTTTGGGCTTGCTTGTTGGGAGTCTGGAGTGTCATCATACTCCATGTCTTCGAGATACTTATAACGAATTTTGGTTCTTTCTCCTTGTCCGGAAACACTTCTTCGGCCTTATCCTTTGTCGTTTAAACTGTTGCCATGTTTACGGCAGAAAATGCCAGCAGCGAGCTACGATCATCACATGCAATGTTTCCTCCTTTTGTTATGTGCTGGGGCCGTTTGGAATAACCGAGACACTATGTTCTCTGATGAAGAGGGGGTGTTTGTTGACGTAAGAGAATCAACCTCCGGAAGAGTCACGACATGCGACATGGGTAAGAGTTTTGAAGAGTGAGAAGCCAGCATCAGCTCCGATCGCTGCTGGAAACATGTAGTTGTATGAGAGAGTCGCTGTGCCTTCAGAAGAGTGGGAGCCTTCACAGAAGAGTCTAGAAAAGTAGCCCCGCTGCTGAGTGTACATTTGACTTCTTGAAAGGCTAAAAAACAAGAATGTTTTCAGAATGTGTTCGTTGGGCAGTGAATTTGCCAGTCATCTGCCGCAGGTTACATAGCTCGTGAGCTACCTTGCCCTTTGCCACAACCTCACTAATCTTAATCCACTACCTAATCTTTTCAAAAGCCCTATCAGACAGCATTATGGGTCGTTCTGGCTGGAAGACACGAGCGACGAACTCCCAAACTACAGCTGGCAGCTCTCAAGACCCACGAGAAGACTATCGCAGTAGATAGCATTGGCGTCCGCCTTGACTTTTTCACAGGCATACCTGGAAAAACCTCTACGAAGACTTTAGCCTTCACCGACACAGTACCAAGTTCATACTCGACAATGCCGTCAAACCAGACCGTCACACAACCACAATTGCGAATACCGGCAACATGATCCTTTTAAGAACCGCGACGCGGTCCTTCGAAGAAGATCCCCAAAAGTCAAAGAAAGATGCGCGATGCTTTCTCTGGGCTATTCAGAAAAGTACGAGAACCAGATATTGGACGGAAACGAATTGCAATGCGATGCCCACGACAAACCACAGAACGCTAGAGCACTCTGCTCATACCTTTTCCAAGCAACCTCTCCTCCTAACTATCTGAGCATGTTACCACCAGAGGCGACACACAAGGAAAAAAATATCTCGTCCAAGCCGCTGAAGACATCTTCACCCTTCCAAAAAGAATTCGGTGCATATATGCCACACATCAACTGCATCTCGGTGCCAATCTGCTCAGCCGAACATAAGACTTGCATTACTAAAGCCCAACAGACAATTGCAATATTCGTTGAGGACTCTGACAGGGTGGATTTGTTGGCGTGGGCGGTTCACCAATCATTTACCATCGTCGAAAGGGACCTCTGAACTGCTAATGTCAAGATGTGCCGGGGGAAATGCATTATGGGCGAGTCATACACTTGTTTTCATGCGCTGGATTGCACGTCAAGTGTGCACGGGTACACATCGTTCGTCGGCTTTGAAGTCTAGTCTTTGCTAACCTCTCGACCTCAGGTATTGCAGCAATGAGCATCGATAGGAGGGTTGGAAGCTCCACAAACGGAAATGCAATCAGCTCATACTCATCAAGTGCGTCTCCTGATGTTGGCGTGGGGTGCGAAAGTTCATCGGAAGATACACACTATAGTTCCAAGACCTGAAGCCCTCTACATTTCCAGCGACCTCTACCCAATATAGTTCTCTTCATCCGAGACCCACAAAGGCCGATAGACTGAGACACTTCGTCTATCATAACACGATTCCGGTCAGCTATCTCGACTACAACTTATGGCCTTCGAACTCTGTCCTAGGGGGTTGGTAGAGCGCCACGGCGGAGGAAAATGTTGACGAGTCTGTTGGCGCCTGACTTTAAGTACCGCATGTGTCCCCACAAGACACACGATACTAAATGCCTTGTGCTGGCGAACGACTAGAAGACGCGCTCGATGCACGAAGAATCCACCATAGCGCACGCTTGTCCACCATACATTACCCTGGAGCTCCTAGACTCGAAGCCTTCCTAGATGTCACTGGCAAGCCGAGAAAAGAACTTATCGACAAGTTCCTGGCCAAGATGGGATTCCCAGGCGGACTCCGGTGCAATCGTCTTTGGGATTCCAGGATGTGAAGAGAGGAATGTTACGATAAAGCTGGTAATGCCTACCTCGCTTTCACGGGTGATGTTGATATGCAGATGGAGGGCAATATGCGGGCCACCGAGGAGGGCCCAAAGAGTGGCATTCTTGGTCTTGAGGAGAGGTTGGAGAACTTGCAGGTTTGAACGAAGTTAGATAGGACATCAACCTAGGGTAGGGCAGTTCTGTGCAAAGCCATAATGAAACAACACTGTCCTTGCTCGTTAAGACATCGAACGACCGAAACGCCTTAATAAATCGCTTTACTGCTGCTTCTTCTTGACGGACCGCCACTCCATCCCCAGCGTGCCAAGGAACGAAAGACACGTCAAAGCAACCGGGAGATAGAACGTCTGTGTGACAGCCTTGTCATATCCAAGCAGTACTCCTTGCAAATTCTCCGCTCCAATATGCCGCTTCAGATCTGCGAGCCCCATCGTTTCCAACGCTGTCGAATTTAAGCTTGGCGCGAACGTCCCCAGGTCAGAGGTCAGTCGTGTCGTGAAGAGCGTCTGAGCGGCTGACACAAAGATTGCTGGACCGAGCCCTTGCATAAATTGCACGACTGCAATGCCCATAGGTGCGTCTTGCTGGGAGAGGATTGTTTGCGCGGCGACTTGGGGGGCCTGGATTCCGATGCCGGCGCTGAAACCCAGGAGAGCTTGGTAGCCAATCAAGCTTGCGAGCTTCTCGTTAATTTCGATTGTCGTCAGCAGTCCTGCTGCAACAGGGGTGAGGATGCTAGTAATGTACATGAAAGGGGTGTAGTATCCGACGATTGAGGTTGCGGTTCCAGAGAAGACCACTGAAATAGCTAGACCGACGACTTGTGGGATTGTTAAGACCCCCGAAGTAGCAGCTGAGACTTCTTTGACAGCTTGGAAATAGATAGGCATCTAGCATGAAAATAAGCATCAATCACGATGAAGAGATTGTCTGAATACCCACATAGTAATCAACTACAGATAGCGACGCGTTGGTGCAGAAGCTGAACCAGGCGCCACACAGGATGCTACGCCGAGTGATGATACGCGTCGGCAGGGTGGCAGAGTCCCCTTTGCGATACTGAAGCCAGCCGAAGATTCCAATCAATGCGGCGAAAGCAACCAAGAGGATAATGATGCGGGCACTCGCCCACCCGTACTTGCTACCGCCCCACTGCAACGCAAGTAACAAAGCTGTGATTGACGGAACGAAAATTGCTGTGCCAAGCAAGTCCAGCCTGGCGAGCTTCGCTTTCAGAGGTAATGAAAGATTCGGGTTGACTCGCGGGTTCTCGAAAAGGAAGCCGACAACCACCAAAGTGACGGCACCTAGCGGAAGGTTGATCCAAAAGCACCATCTCCAAGACAGGTTGTCTGTGAGAACTCCTCCCAGAAGAGGCGCACTAATTGAAGCAACCGATTCAATGCCTGCGCCCAGGCCGCCGTACATAGACCGACGACGCAGGGGAACTGTTTGAGTGATCATTGTAAAAATGCCTTGAATGACCCCTGCAGACCCTACTCCAGAGATTGCACGTCCCACAATGAGCGCCTTCGATGTAGGTGCACTAGCGGCTATCAACGAGCCTGTCTCAAAGATAGTAAGGGCGACTAAGAAGACAATCTTGACGGAGAACAAGCTGTAGAACTTGCCAAACATGAATTGTAGCGAACTTGACGTCAATCGATAGGCGGACGCGTACCAGCCGATATCCGCAATAGTCTTGAAGTGATTCGTAACGCTAGGAATAGCGGTGGCGAGTATAGTATTGTCCAAGCCAACTAGGACGAGAGCTAGACCCATTGCTATCATCACTGCTGCAAACTTGAACCCTGTTGGATACTCGAGTTCACCTTGACCGCTTGGCTCGGCAACCTCAAGGGGCTCCGTCGTAGATGGTGGGATCGGTGCTTGGTCTTCGCTGTTGCCCATTCTCTGGGCCGGCGGCGACTCCGCGACTTCCGCAATAGTCATCTTGACGTTCAAGCTGATACTCGGGCGAAGCTTCTCATTGCATCGAGCGCTTTTCAATTTGCTGCGCGGGACAGCTTCTTATAGGCTTGCAGCTCTTCAACAGGCGCAGATCCCTACGTCAGTCGTGAAAAGGTTTTAACTTGGAGGAGAGTAAGCAGATGCCACCCACTTATACTTACACACGTGGTATGCTGCCTACGTTGATTCCTCACAATTGGCTGCTCAGCAATGTTCATGCCTCGAACACAGGCACACTGGAAAGGCAATTGCAGTTGAGATTGCGAGTATACCAGCAACGCTCTGACCAATAAGATTTGAGTAAGCCCCTAACCTGAATGCAGGTGCAGGTCTTAGATGGGTATTTTCCAGCTGCTGGCGGCAAACTCCCCACCCACAGCCGACTTCAACGACTCTCCAACAACGAAGCTATCAGATGCAACCACTCTGTGTCTAGAAAACGTGTAGATCCTTGGAGAAATGGACAAGCCAGGTTCTGTGCGAAACCGAGAGCAGTGGGGTAGTGCGCCCACTCGAGGATCGCTTGCTTTCATTGCCGCCCTTTTCAGTCTGCTAGTCCTCTATGTTCTCGTGAAACAACAGGGTGGAGAAGTTCAGCCTCTAGCCGTTGCTGTTCAGGTCCTACTCTGAAGCTCCTCGTTCGTTGCCTTCTCAAGTGCCTCTAGATTTTTGGCTGGCTATGAGCGTTACGAGTTGACGAAGAAATGTCCCTCCTCAATTTATTGTCCTCCTGGTATTTGACTGCTTTAACCCTCATCTCAGTGTTGCTATATGTCCTCATCTCTGATGCCGTCCTATTCTGTCGCATGCCCCCAGGTCCGCGGCAACTCCCCTTCATCGGCAACAAGTTCGACATCCCAAAGTCGCACCAATGGACCCAATTCCAAAAATGGTCAGAAATTTGCAGTCCAATATTCACCATATAGCTCGGCCGACGTCCCACCGTTGTCATATCCGACCCAGAAGTCGCCGCTGACCCGCTCGAGAAGCGGTCCAAGAAGTACTCATCGCGACCAAGGTTCGTTACCATGGGTGAGATCTACTGGGACATGGCCAGCATCCTCGTACAGCCATATGGCAAACATTGGAGCATCAGACGGAAGTTTCTACATACTGCAGTGACGCCCGAGCACTCAAAGGATATCAGCTGGTGCAGGTAGCAGAGGCAAGTCGATTGTGCTACAAGCTCCTTGGATAGATTCAAATCCTCTTAGTATCATGCGGTCATAGAATAGACAACTTGGAATCGCCAATTATTCGCCGGAGGTTGAAGCTTATGCAAGTCTGAATGTCCCAGGAGCACATCTAGTGGAGTCATTCCCGATCCTCAAACATCTCCCCAATTTCCTTGCGCTTTGGAAAGCTGAGATTCAACGCCGCAGCCGTGAAGAAGCCGCCGTTAATGTGGATCTTGTTCCAGTTGTACAACATGACATTCTAAATGCGAAGACGTCCGAGTCCGCATTTCCAAGCCTTTGCAAGCACCTCCTCGAAACAAGGGCAGCGGATCCACACTCCTTCTCCCTCCTCTGCGATCGGGATTCCAGCTTCATTCCCGCATCTCTGTTCGAGGTGGACTCTGACACCACCACCTCGACACTCTACTCCGCCTTCTTCGCCCTAGTTACAAACTCAGAGACATTGCACGCCGCCCATGCAGAGCTCGACGCTGTCACGGTACATACCGAACTCCCACTTTCGACGCCGAAAAATTCTTACCGTACATCCGTTGCCCCTGCAAAGAGGTCCTTCGCTGGCGTCCTGTCGCCGTTCTGGGAAGCATTTCTCACGTCTCGACCGAAGTGGACACGTATAAAGGTTTCTACATCCCAGCGGGCACCAATGTTCTCGGCGACTGCTGGGCCATTAACCTCAACAAGGTCTATTACCCTAACCCACATCATTTCAACCCGCTCCGCTTCCTCGACGTCGAGCCAGCGCCATTACCGTATCAAGCGGAGAAATGCCTGCGAATTACGCCGATTGAGTAGGGGAAGCCGCACACTAGCAAGCTTGGACATAGCTCGTAAGTACTTGAGGCGATGCCACTAAGCCCAAAGCTAATGAGTTGAGCAGGTTTGGCTGGGGAAGGCGTATCTGTCCTGGCGCGGACCTCGCGAGCAATTCGCTCTTCGTTGCATTAGCGAAGCTGCTGTGGGCGTTTGATATCGAGCCGAAGGACGGGTCGAGTATGACATCTTCAAACTACACGGAGGTCTTCAATGTCCGCCCAAAGAAATTCGAGTGCGTGGTTAAGGTGAGGAGTGAGGGACATAGGAACGTATTGGAAAGGGGGTTTGAGGATGCGCTGGAAGTGATGAGCCGGTTTCCGTTGTTCAAGGGGAGTGAGGTTGCGATATGAATATGCCCATCCCCACGATTGCTCGTCATTTTCTCCCCTCTTCGCCATCTTCACAAAATACTGCGTCCTCTCGTCACCGTACTTCCTGTCTTTTCATCTCTGCTCACGCCCTCAAAACCTCAATGCACCTCATGATCCTTCACCATCCCTTAAATCGTTCTGACAAGATACATGTAGTCTAACAGAATATAGTCAAGAAGCTGTGCCACTTAGAAGAACAAGCGCAAAAGCACATCAGGAAGAACTCTCGTGCATTTGAAGCAATTTCTCTAATTAGGGTAACAAGCGCAAGCAGGTTGACTGCTGCTGGGTATCTAACCTTTCCGTTCCAATTCATTCACTCGTTGAGGTCCTATCTCTCACATTCACTCATTCTCATCCATACTCTCCTTTCCAGTAAGAATTTCCCAAAGCCTTCCTCCATCCTTTCCTTGGAAGCGCTGGCCAACACAATTTACCAGACACATCTCCGCTCGGCATTTCTCCAAGAATTTCTCCTCCTCACTTCCCCTCGGAAAGACACGCCTCCACTCACTCCAGATCCCATATGCCTCCTCTCCCCACGCTCGGAAACTCTGTTCCTCAATGATTGTTGGCGTCACAATCTCCTTCCCACGGAAGACGCCCCAGGTTACAGGCAAAACTCCGTTGGCGCCAGGCGTGGGCTTCGACGACATTTTGTCCACGTTAGACACCGACGAAGTTGATGACTCGAAGTTTCCACTGGCGTCAGTCTTCAGCCACGAGATTTCCTCTTCAAGATACTGTTGTAGCCTCGGTTTCAAATCCTCATCCCACGATGACCTTGACACGAAGAACTCTACAAAGGCCTTCTGGAACACGAAGCCCTCGCCCGGCGGTCCCCATCCGTACACTTTGTGGTCAGAACGGACACCATTGACAGCAGGTTGCGAAGCCAAAGTCCAATAGCCTCTCTCTTCTATCAGAGTTAGAAGCTCCTTCCGGATCGTCCTCGTTTCCTCTCTCAGCGCGCCTGGGGCATTTTCTGATATATCTGTCTCGTCACTCCAAGGCACACACGGTATTTCTTCCAGGACGTGCCGTTTGAAAATATTTGTTATGTCTTCCTTCTTCTTTGGAAAGCCCCATAGTCGCCGTGCAGCCACCGGCCCTAACTTCAGGCTCGGACCATATCCATCAATCTCGCCGAAAGCAGGCGAGTTGCTAGGTCCCCATCGACCATTAGGAAAATCGTCCCAGGTTGCCTCGCGCCCCAGTGCGCCCTGACCTTCGGATATCAAGAGGTTGTTGGAACGGGTTGGGTTTGAGGCAGGGATTCCAACGCCCCGTTCTGGAGCTTCGTGTGTTGCGGACGAATTACTCGAAGTGCCATGCTCTCCACGACGTGAATGAGACGGGGTTTGGGACGGCTTTCGGAGGATGACACGGTTGTGTGGTTGTGCATTAATGATAGATGATTTTCGACGATGAGAGGGGTGTGGCATGTCATATGATCCACCATTGGCCAGTTTAATAGTGTTTAAAGTGTCGGAGAGTGTGACTGCGGTATCCGAGTCGGACGAATCTGAGGGTGATGGGTCATTGGTCGTGGTGATCAAGTTGCAGCGTTCGAGAATGAATGCAACGGACTTCTCAAGATTGAGCGTGTAGAAGTGTAGACCTCGTGGTAGGGTCGGTGGTCGTGGAAGTGCTTTTATGCCTTCGACTATCTCGGATAGTATGTCAACGCCGACGCGTTTGACGGCCTCGTCATCAGACTTCACTGCTTCAATTCGAGACATCATTTCAGGTGGTATCTTAGCATGGGCAAGATTGGTAATGCGTTTGACGATCTGGTAGGATTGTATCGGCATTAGCCCAGGAATGATTGGGATAATGTTGAATAGTCCCGAAGGATGAGATCGAAGAGTCGCTTCGTATTTTGCATAAGCCTTGAGGTCGTACGTCAACTGTGTCATGATGAAGTCCGCGCCTGCAGCAACCTTTTCAACCAGAAATGGTAGGTCGTGCTCGACCGATTGGTGCTCTGGATGAGACTCATCACTCGCGCCCTCGGGGTAACCGGCCACAGCGACGCAAAAGTAATCCCCATGCTTCTGTCTTATGTACTTCACAAGATCTACCGCATATGAGAAGTCCTTGTTGCTGTCCTCCTCTCCATCAACATGATATTCTTCAGGTCTTGGAGGATCACCTCGGAGAGCAAGTATGTTCCGTATCCCCAATGCTTTTGCTTCTTCCAACGCCTCATCTACAAGCCCTCTCGACATATTCGTGCATGTGAGGTGCAGACATGTCGTCAAGCCAAGTTGCCTTTGGCATATTTCAGCAAGCTCGAGTGACTTTGTTGCTGTTGAGCCTCCAGCACCCCACGTGACGCTCACGAATAGCGGACGAAGAGCCTGTTCCATGCGCGCAAGGCGATTCTGGAGGTTGGAGAAGCCCTACGTAGACTGTTAGTATGTGACAAATGCCTTTTAGCTCTGGAGACGTACTGCTTGTGTCTTTGGAGGAAAGAACTCGAGGGAGAAGTAATTGGCATCCGCAGGCAATGCCGCGATCTTGTGGGTGATTTTCTCCATGACTTGAGGGGCCCGGCGTCAGACTTGAAGGGTTGGTATGAGCAATTGGTTGGTCGAAGACCATGGGGAGGCTGTAGTATTTCTGCTACCGGGACAGTAAAATGACATTTACTTCATGGCAGCGAAAGGCAAATTATTGGAGGGAAGGTATGGCGAGACTTCCCCATCCAGGTTAGCTATCTGATATCTCGGAGGAACGAAATCGTATAGCATACCATAGGACAATCTGCATATCTATTCAAAACATCTTCTAGCATAGGCTATGTTTAGCGGAGAGAACACTATAGGGATGGTAGAGCGCCGATTTATCCGATGCGAGAACATTGTCAAAGTCCGACGGTCCTTGAGGAAACCTAATGCCAGAACATGCCGTCAATCAGTCATCTCCGCAAACCCATGCCTCTCTAGTTCCACTGCATCCCCTGTCGGCGTTGCTATGCCCGACTCAGCTTCTGCAAGTTTCTGGACCGCATCGTCCAGCCTGCCATAAGCCTTCGGGTTCTTCTTTGGTTCTCCGCCACCAGTAGACTTCATCTGGTACCCCCTGATTCTTGGCCCTTCGCCAGTCTTTTCTGGCATAGCCGCACTATACGTGCGATTGAAAGTCTTGACATCCTCTCCAAAGGTATCCCTCGCAATGCTCGCACGAACAGCATCGAAGAAGGCGTCCATCATTGCAAAATTATGGATTTGCTGCATGGTTCGTATAGTTAGCAACCTGAGTCAGAGTACGTACGAATCGCGGACCAGATCAAAACAAATCAGAGTCAAAATTAAAGCAAACTGGGGCCTATTTTGAGCTGAAAAGCTCAGGCTCCGGTTGTCTGAGACTTTGGGCTTGAAAAGAAGGTATAGACTTGCTACACAAAGCAGGAGTCAGCAAATGTTTCGGTCAATGTTACACTCATAACCGTAATTCCCAAAATGTACGGATAATAACTTACCCAGTAATGTCCATGCAAGCATCTCTTTAGCTTGCAATAAGTGGTGGATGTAGGCACGATGATGCCGCTGACAGGTGTAACACTTGCAGCCAGCAGAAAGCGGCGAGAGATCCGTAATGTAATCCGTGGACCACAAGTCAACTCCCAGAGATTGACCAGACAGCTCCTTATGGCCAACAAAGGCGAAAGAGAAAGCAATGCCATACTCCGAAAATGTCGTCACAAAGGGAACTGTAATCAGGTCCACGCCAAGTGATATGGCATCCAGTATTGCATGGGGGGATGAGGGCTCGCTCAGGCACAGGCGTGGGAAGCTTGAGATTTCCTTGGGGATGGAGTCGGCCATGGCTGGATCATAGATGGTCAGGCCAGAGAGCTGTGGCTGGAACTCTTCAACGAGATCGGCCAGATAGAACGATTGTTGTTCCTTCTCGATCGACGGTATGGACGCGAATGTAGCCGATGGCCTAGTAGTATCGTTATTGTTTGCACCTACCGTATCCCTCAGCCATGCATGCGTTCTATCTGCACTCTTCTCAATTCGTTTTGTGCTCGCCGTCTGCGCGGGGATGGTGTCTGCAATGCTGATTGCGATGTCCGGCCTCAGCTCCTGTACAGCTTCTATGTAGTCCTCGACATCCAAGTGTCGGAATCCGACTGAGGTTGACACCGCAATGCTAGATGACGTATTCTGGGCGGGACACGGTATGGCGGGCATGCGCCGTGGGCCAAATATCGAATAAACATTGTTTGGGAGCGCAGTGTACTTTCGTAGTCGAGACTCATAGGGAGGGGTTGGCATGAGAAATATCGGGGCAATTTGAGGTGTCTTTTCTATGACTGTACAGCTTCTGTAAGCTCAATGTCAGCGCAAGCTGTGGGTGAAGCGTTCTCATAACGTACAGTCTTCTAGAGCAATATACGCCCCACGAATTGAAGTATGTCTCTGCAACACATCATGAGAGATGTGCGGTACGACGCCTCTTGAGGTAGTGGCAACATAGTGAGGAGTCTGCAGCGGCGCTCTCCCATTCCTGAGAAGTCGGCCAAGGCGCGGTCCAAGATGGTTGACTTCAAATTGGGCAAGCATGAAACTCAGCATCTCGTTCGGCAGGGCTGGAATGCTCTCACTTTTGCGGTTATCCATACTTGTTCAATACTGCACGCATGCTGAATGAATGCGCAGACAGTTTGTAGGCCCTGAGTACATGCATGTATCGTTCGCCGAGAAAGAAAAGAAAGCTGCAGGAAGGTTGATGCCAAGAAGACTAGGGCTAAGCCGCCACCCGACCTTCAAGACCACCCAGTTTTTTGCATTCGACTGTGTCAGTGCTGAGGCCTCACCGCCCAATCGGTGCTAGCACCTCCTGTTGACAGCGCCACTAGTCATGTGATCAATCGTCCCCTGTGGCCTAGATAGAATTGCCCTCGAGCACAACAGGTACAAGAGACAATCATCATCCATTTCATCACCCCTTGATCTTTACATGGATCCCGAAAGAGTAACCGCTGAAGGGCTCCGATGGCCGCGATATCTTCCATCTTCTTCAGAGATTGAGTGCCTGCTCGCAATCTATGTTGCCACTGGAGAAGGCCAAGGCGCATATGCAGCTGCCAAAACTTCAGAAGAGGCAAGAGGCCCAAATTCCCTTCGCCTACGAAGGCTTATCACTCGCACGAGCCCCCTAATGCCGGGTTTTGACGAGATAGATATTGCACCAAGGAAAATCTAGTGAGCTGTTCATGACTTTTACATTCAGTGCCCATGCGATAAAGCAACGCACTGATAATAACCAGCATCCGTTTCTTCTACATAAGCCACGACGAGATCTTCCTCTCCACGAAACCCGAGCAGTACACGACGTTCCAAGAGGTTCACAACCCGCATCATAAACAGTGTTCTGACAGGTGGTTAATCGCCAAGTTACGCGAGCACTACAGCGACATCAACCGGCAACGGTGGAATACCTTCCGGTACCTGTTTTCATTAAAGACGATCGGGTCCGCCACTTTCATCCGCGTATGTATACCTTGACGCGCATCCCGTCCAGTATTTAAGAAAACGTAGTATGCTCAGAACTAATGTCGCCCCAGTTCGAAAGCACGGATCAAGACTCTTATATTGGTAGCTATGTTGTGTCGGCGATAGCACCAGCAGTATTTTTGGGGAGTCTGAAACACCAATTGAGACAGTATAAGATGGCACTAGGTATACTAGACCGGCTAGTTGCGAAGACTAATCCTTCTCGACCGAGCTTCTATGCGATTCATATCAAGGAGGTGCGAAATATTGCGTAAGTCTCCGTACATCTTTGCCATTCATTTCCTTACGGGCCTATAATACTCTCTTCTCGGTACCGTACTCACCTTCCTGCCAGCAAAATCTGCATCCTCTTCGCCCTTGTCATTCTCATCAGTACAGCAGGCGGCGTCGTGTATGCCGTCCTGAAACAAGATCCCGTCGCGGGCGTCTCGATCTCAACCTACGTCTTGACTTGTATGTTGCTGGCTCTTGCGCTCTTTTCCTCAGGCGATTGGTTGAAGCTGGGGAAGCCCGATTCTTTCTCGTTCGAGTACAACGTGGAGGAGAACCAGTGCCAGGGCTCGCAACAGTCAGTCATTTGTCGGAATAGGTGCCAGACGGAAAAGGAAGAGGAAGAGGTATAGTCCAGCCTTACGCTCTAGCCACCGGCGATGATGCGATAGCTAAATTAGTGGGCGAGTTGGCCACCTCGTACACCTCAGCTGGGTACGTACCAGCTGGAGAGGCTCAGCTAGGCAGGACCAGCTGAAGCATACGGAATAGGTAGGATGATCTGTCCATCGTATTCACGTGTGCCTATGTATCCGCTCGTTACCTAGGTAGATAGATGGTCAAGCAATTCCCTCTCAAAAATCTGACACTAGGCTATAGCAGTGGCTCTCACTAACAGGTATGGGCGGGTCATGAGCAAAACCCTACCCGGACTCGATGAACGGGGTCGGCCCCGACAGCCGCTAGTGAGGACCACTGGGCTACAGTCAGACAGTCATAGTGGGGGGCTCGGAAGTCTGCCTAGTCAGTGCTAGTCGGACTAAAAAGATCGATAGATTTCCTGGCTTGTAGCCATAAACAATTCGTGATAATTAACATTCTATATTTAGAGACGCCCTCTGCGAGGTCACGCAGCTGATGGAGCCCAGACACCCGTCGCAGTCAAGCGGGTATTGTCGAGGGAATGAGCGTGGCCGAGGCGCGCGTTAGGGTCCTATCTCATAGGATAGATTTCTTCTCATTCTAAGCATGCACTTCTTCCACGTGCGATGAGACGTCGCCTCTAAGCTTCTCAGAAGATGGCAGCCTAACATCTGCAACCCGAACCCATTCCTCTTCCACCACGACTTCTCCTATCGACTTTTCAGTTGCCGCGGCCAACTCATTCAGCTTTGACGCAACAACTCCCTTGACGAGACCCGCATCCTTGATATCGTCCAATGAAAGGCGATACTTAACCATCACGCTCTCCGCCGAATCGAGCAGTGCAAGCTCCCCATAACACCTCGCCAGTTTGATGGCTACGCCCCGCGTTTGCGGATGCTCGACTCCATAAAAGGCCTCATACGTCTCCGTTGCACTGGCATACAGCACGCTCGCCTCAGCCCATTCCCCCTTATCCACAAGCACATCTGCAACATGCGTCTTCAACAGCGCGGTGCTCCTTCCCCCCTCGCCCCACTGCTGCCGCATCAGCCTCAGCACATCTCTGAGTAGCGTCTCTGCTGTGTCAAGTTCGCCCTTCGCGTGGAGGATGTTACCCAGCAGATCCCGCCCATGCAACGTCGTCGACTCCTCAGCTCCGATCGCTTCATCAGCAGTCTTGAGCGTGTCTTCCAGCAACGTCTGCGCTTCGGCGTGCAGCCCGCATTCGAAGTAGGTGCGGCAGAGCTGGATGACGTAGCGAATGGTCAGGACATCGGTAGGTCCTATGGTCACGGTCAAGCCCTCGGCGCCTTTCTCGCCAATCTCGCGCGCCCGGTCCAGGTCTCCTTTGAGGCGGTACACAACGCCGAGGTCGGCCATAGCTTCTGCTCCGGTGCAGTCGTAAGTCCACTTGGAGGGATCAGGGCCCCCAAGGACGAGCTCAAGCAAATCAACAGCTCGGTCGTAGTCGGCCTTCAGGCGATAGATGTAAGCGAGCTCGATGCAGGAGTCAAAGAGGATTTTTCGGGTCTCGGGGTCTGTTGCGCCTGTTGTGGCGTCGATGACCCTTTGGTGGATTGTTCTTGACTCTTCGAGACGGTCCTCGTGGTCGTAGAGGAATGCAAGACGTTGGAGGGCTAGGAGAGTTTGGACGTGATTCTCACCGAGGGAGGTTTGCGACAGCCGGACTCCTGTTTCTATGGCTCGGACAAGATAGGAGTTTATGATCTCTGTTGATTTGGAGCTTTCTTGTTTGCTGATGCTTCCAGCCCAGTTGAGCAATTTGGTGCGTTGGAGGATGTGAATGGAGAAGTTGGCATATGAGCGTCTGTTGAAGGTCGACATGAGTTGAATCCAGATATATGCATTATCGCTCTGTAGAAATTGTAAAACACAGCTCAAGAGCTGAGTTCCGGCATCAGCGGAAGCAGAGATATGATGGATCCAGTTTGATGTTGCATATTCAAGCATAAGGTGCTCTTTGGCGAATAAAGGCAGCTCGTCATGTGAGCGTAGTGCTTGGTCCATGATTTCCTGTTCTTGAAACACCTCGAAGGCGAGATATGTTATACACACAGACGCGAGGCGTGCATGCTCGATCTCCATAGTAAATCCGACAAGACATTTCTGGTCTGCTTGAGATAGCTGAGTAGGCCTGCTGGCAGACTGAGCAGGGTGATGGAGCATGTCCCTCACAGACATATGCACCACTTGCACTGTGCAGTCACCGGATATTCTCAGCATTGGGCCGCACAAGTCTCTGATGTCGTTCTCGAGTTTCAAAATAATCTCGCCGTCGTCGAGCGAAGTCGTGCCAGGCTCAATGGCTAGAGCGATTGAAAGTTCTGCCAGAGTCATCGGTCTCACCGCGGTGGTCACCCAACCAAAAATCTCTCTGCGGAAATGTAGCTCATCTTCTGACAGTTTTCGGCCCATTGATATGAGAATATGTTCATAGATTTCTCGTAGGCCAACGGGGAGATTGGCCAGCATTTTCTCCACCGCATTCCGATTCCGTGCCTTTTTAAGAGTGGCCAGCATGAGTTCAGCCCACAAGAACATTCCATCCGCACCGGCCGCGAGAGCGGAAATAACTTTGTCCTTCAAACTTTGCAATTTTGGGATTGATTCGATTGATTTCCGTATAACAGCTTCAATGTCGTTGGACACGTCGTCTTTGGACATTTCCAGGCTAGTGAAGCGCTCGAATGTCTCCACAAATGGCTCTTCTTGCCTGGATGTGAGGATGACCTTCGTTCCTATGACTGTATTGCCAAGTTGAATCAGTCTTTCAATCAGAAAGCCCCGTGATAGAGATTCAGCGTCACACTCGTCTAACGCATCAATAATGATTATCACCGGTGGCAGGTTTGACAAAACGGACTCCAGTAGGGCGCATAGCGCATCGATGGAAACTTTTGTGATATTGTTGTTCTTGTTGTATTCCATGGTGATGAGTGCAGCTATTCGGTCCTGGTAGGCTACCAGTTCAGGATGATCCAATAGCTGGGATAGAAGCGTTGAGACAATAAACGATGGCCTCCGTTTTGATGGTTCGTCATTCTTACAAAAGAATTGGATTATCGGACGTCCCCTCTCGATCAGTCGGTCCCGGAGGAAAACAGACATGACGGTCTTGCCACATCCTGGCGATAAAGGTTAGAGGGTACTTGCTCCAGATTTAAATTGGGAACAGGCACGCACCAGGGATTCCGCATAGCCAGAAGGGACCAGATCCACTATTTAACCATTCGAGGAAGTCAGGCTTCTCCATGATCCATTCACAAGTTCCATCCTGCCAATGTTTCTCGCGTTTTAGGTGGTCGAAGTGTGTAGCATCAAGCCAATATCTTATGGTACGTAGGTTCTTTTCTTTCTTCCTTGCGGATGTTTCTGGAATAGAAAATCAGTGAACTGCGAGTCTTATAGATGTCGGTAAGCCTCGCCTTGCCGTATCTGTTCCTCAATAAGCCAATTGTGCTTCGCTTTTCCAATGTGCGAGATTAAGTCTATCAAATGGTTATCAGTTCCATGGTCCGATTTGGTCAAAGGTAAATAGGCTCCGCAATTGCTCCTACCTCGGTGAAGCTTGACTTGCTCTTGCGTACTGGCGGCTTGATCTAAGAAAGAAAGCCTGTCTTAGCATATCTCTGGCAAAGTTTCGTAGTTCACCGAACCTTGGACGCTGAGCAGCTGCACTTCATCTCTGACCTCCTGTCGAAGTTTCTCTATCCTCTGCAAGATGGCTCCAAATTTGACCTCGAAGGGTTTCGTTGTGCTTTTAGCTAGTCGCAGAGCACCATGCGTGCTGTAATATTTTTTGGAGCGGACCAGAAAATTGATGACCTCAGCGTAGAGCCTTGCTATGATTGCTTCTAATCGTTCAGCGTCGCGATAGATGTTCTGATAATCTTCGCATCTGGCAATGCTGTCGACTACATCGGCAAGAGCTGTGCTTAATCGTTCCGATGTGTTTTGGTCACTGGCGGCAACCTGAGGAGGGTGCCATTGCTATCGATTAGAATTCTGTGTCCCCTACGAATGGGAGACCAACGCGAGAGACTTACGGTGACCAGCATTCTGATAATGCCCCAGGCGATTGCAGTGGTATCTGGATGCTGTTGAATGAGTACATCCACGCTCTTCGCGTACCGGTTCAATGTGACAAAGATCTGCTCTAGCTTCTTTTGGACCCCGCTTTTCCTCTCATCACACCTTTTAGCGGCATCTTGTGTTTCCTTTATAAGCAGGTTGAGGGGTGGCAGAGCCTGATATTGCTTGTTTGCAGCATTGCCACTCGTTCCTGAATCGCGTACTGCAACCGGCGACTGGGGAGGGAGCTGACTAGCTGCTGCATTGGCTGGAGTTGTTGTTGCGGCTACGGACGTGGCACTAGCAACCAAGATCTTCTTTCGCTTGTCCTTAGTGAGCTCGTCATTGAAGATCTGTAGACCCAACGCCCAGGCGCGAGCAACGCGGACAGTTTGAACAGGCGGAGTTCTGGATGCCCCAGGCCCAATGACATGGCGGCCACATGTCAGCAACAAATTCTCAATTGGAAGAGAGGTATGAAGCAGTGCGAGAAATCTTGCCACTTGACAGAAAGTTTCGCCACCGCTCAAGGGACTGCAACTGACCCTGGTGGCAGCGGGAGCTCCGATGGGGACCCGCCCCCGCCACTAAGTGCTGGCCCAGGCTCCACCAACCCCGGCCCATCTCCGTGCTGGGTGATCTGGATGAGAGTATTTGTTACAACAGTAGAGCTCATTGTCACTCAGAAATCATCATGGGATAGAGAGGGGGAATCCGGTGGACTGATATCTGAAATCGCAGGATTAGCTAGGAATCTTATCACTTTCTTCCACGCTGCTGCCTTTCAGCCTTATCTCCCGGAAGACCGTCATCGTGGCTTGCTCGGGAAGCTTGTGGCTATGCAGAGTAATGTCTGCAAGTGAGCAGTGGCGGCAGGGCGCCCCGTTGTAGGACATTTACTCTCCTGGCGTTAGAATGCTTCGGGACTTGGGGGATGCCCAGTAGATATCGACGCTATCATCACGATGGGTAACTCCGAAATCGCACACAAAATCGCTGGCAAGGTTTCGAAGATGTCACGTACGACAACATCCCGCTTCTCCTTATTCTAAACATGCGCTTCTTCCATGTGCGACGAGACGTCGCCTCTCAGCTTCTCGGAAGGTGGCAGTCTAATATCAGTAACCCAAACCCATTCCTCTTCCACCACAATTTCTCCTATCAACTTTTCAGTTGCCACGGTAAACTCATTCAGCTTTGACGAAACAGCCCGAAACGCGATACTTAGCCATCACGCTCTCCGCCGAATCGAGCAGTGCAAGCTCCCCATAGCACCTCGCGAGTTTGATGGCTACGCCCCGCGTTTGCGGATGCTCGACTTCATAAAAAGACCTCATACGTCTCCGTTGCACCAGCATACAGCATGCCCGCTTCAGCCCGCTCCTCCTTATCCACAAGCACATCTGCAACATGTGTCTTCAACAGCGCGTTACCCCTGGATCCTTCGACCCACTGCTGCCGCATCAGCCTCAGCACAACCCAGAGCAATGTCCATCCCTGCGCGCTGCGACCCTCATCGCTTGATTCCACTTCTGATCCAGCCCACAATTCCTTGACTGTTCGACGGGACTTCCCTCCCCGCCTCGCCCTGTCTCATCACCGGCTTGGCGACATTGGTGTCGTACTTGACCAGTCCATCGAACTCGCCAGCGCCTCCGCCCAGGGAACTGTGGATCTCGGAATCCCTAAAGCGTGAAACGGCTCGCAAGGGACGAAAGGCAGAAATGCTTCACGCCGACAACTGGCTCCAACGCCTCATCGCGCCGCGGGTTGGGTGCTCCGGAGCCGGGTTTTCCTTGGACCACCATCACGGACGAGCGAACAAAGCGGAAAGGGGGATATGTGGCTATTAGCGAAAATATTGCGATACGACGACGACAGCGACAGGGTGGCTGATTTGTGTTGAACGGCCTGAGCAGCGTGCCGATCTACGTTAACTATGAAGCGCCCACCATCTCTCCGCGGCTCATCGATCTATGCTCAATCACTGTTATCCACCGCCTCTCGAGCCCGGGATGGTTCGGCGTTCTGCGCAGACACATCTTTATTCTAGATGAGCAGCGGAGCAACGGCGGCGGAAAGCGGAGCTTTTTCAAGAGGATTCGAAACCTTAGGACGAGCGAAGCGTTGGTGTTTGCGCCGTCCGCAGTTGTGAGAAATGAGGAAGAGGAGGAAGAGTGGGGGATGGTAAGCGAAGGAGTGTTGAAGGCGAGGGTGCGAAAGAGGTTGACATGGGATTGGGGGACGTCGGCTGTTTGTGTTTGAACGGCGGGGATCCGTTTGAACCTGAAATGGCACCTCCATTCCTTCAGGGGATATGTTCCCTCAAAAGATTTTCTCTCCCGCCGACGGCGGATCCTGGAGGCGGATCAAGAAGACCCTGGCAAAATGAATTGGAAGTATGGAAGAGATCGGAGAGTTGGGGGAAATGCCCACCAGAGCACGACTTGGTTACAACAGGAAGAAAGTATGCTTCCAGGAGAGTGATTATGTAGAGGCAAGAGTCTCTTATGCGTCCTAGGAGGGGCTTTCAAGAGGTAATTCGGCACATCAAGAGCAGGGCGCTGGAGAAGAATATGGAAAACCTTGAAGAGAATGTCGATATCACTTACTGAGATGGTCCCGAATGCTCAGAACGTATTAGCGAGTCATGTTTTCGTAAGACCATTGATTCTGGTGTACAGTACATGAGAAGATGACCGGTGACGATGGTGTGTGCCGCGACCATCCTCCGAGAAATGCTCCCGACCAGGTGATGCATTGCAGAGAAATACAGTGTGGTCCGTTGTTCCTAGCCGCCATAAATATTGTCAAGCTCATCACCATGTACAGGCAAAAATGAAGAAACGTATTGGGCGGAAGTTAAAGAAAATGCAATGATAGGAGGACCAGATCATTTTCTTTCCTCAAACGTATTTCATCTAGCCCATCGACAACGTCGATACCTACTAGAGTCTTGTCTCCTCCTGCTACCTTTAATCTCTGTCATGGTATCATCGTCGATGAGCGAGCAGTTTTTCATCCATTGCTGCACCACCTTACTTTGGGCCACTTGCTCCATTGCACTCCAAGTACTACCTATAATTGTGCGCTTCTGGGATCTTGCGAATACGATCAATCACCGTGACGCCTTTTTCCCTTAAAAGGTGTCACCAAGCTTCATTTGGATTGACTCCAGTGCTTCCCACTTTTCATGGCTGTATGGAACACTTTCTGACACCCGAAACGGAGCGTCTGGATCCGATTGAATAGCAGTTCTTTTCCGAAAAAGCAAGCCTACTCTTATACAGAGTTTGTCAATCACCTTTCTGCACAGGGGTACGTTTGACCTTGAAGTGGCTTCTGAGTGTTTTGCAGCTATTTCAGGGTTCGCTGCAGGCTTCCACTCTCGATTACAGGCACCCCGGTCGATTCCGAACTTCAGAGTCTGCCCACTTCAAGTTCCTGTCAGATTTTTCTGGTGTTCATCAATCGCAGGTCCGATCTGCGATTAGAATCTGTGGTCAAGAAGATGCTGTATTGCTTGTCTTATCTACCTGTGTATCGAGCTGATACTTATAGACACAAGCAGACCTTGCCACCCTATGTGACCTAGAGGATTCATCCTTGTCACCACCACCTTCTTATGTACCTAGCTGACGTGTATAGGCTGTCACCTATGACTGACACGCGGCCTATTCTCCGCAATGCTCAGCTAGAGATGTAACACCAGTAGTACCGCCGGGAATGGTACAGCGAGTGTTTTATAGTGCCAAGCGTCTGGTCCTTTGTACAATAAACTCCAAAATAGCGAAGGGCTATACTATACCTATTCTGGCTGACCGTTCCTCACACCCTATTTCCAGAATTATAGCCACATCTATGAGTATAGGCATGCCACAAGGTCGAGCATGCCTTCGAAGCAGACAGACCTGACGAACAAAGCAAGGTTATACCATCGCATCTGCACTATCTAAGCGCTGGTCGACTTCTGCAAGGCGTAACAAGCCCCTCGTCGAAGAATATGGCCCCCGAGCCGCGATTGGGGACTTATCAGACATTGTGTATCAGGGACGTAGAAGCGCCTAAGCCACCACCAAACCCCCAGTCCTCCTTGAACACCCAGTGCACATTTTACCCGGGAAATCAGCAGCTGCCACTGGAGACTCGGTTATTTTGCTTCTGTCGGCCACGCAAGGCGAGGGAGCACATTGAAAACGTCCACCTTCGCTATCTCAATGCTCACGACCCATTAGGTTGCCCGCTGTGCAGAAAAGTTCTTGAGGGAGTCACGCGCTTCAAAAATCATGCCACATCCCGTCCACAATTGCTTTCTGCAGGCGTGACTGGTCCAGAAATTTCAAACCATGTTACATCACTCCTTCAACTTCTTTTAGGCGCACCAGCCAAATGGGTAATCTTCTCGTCTTTGATGCACATGAAATCTGTCGGACTTTCAAGGGGAAAGGAAAGACGTTGCTTCCTTATATCCACAGCCATACATACGAGGTGGCAAGTGCATTTGTCATCCCTGTTCCTATAGCCACTTGCCACATCATGACAATTATCCCTTATTGCCATCGTGATCACTAGCGGTCAACTATCGTCATCTTCTCGGCCGAAAAGTGGTTGTCGTTATCGAGGTGACGGTGAGTTGAGGGTCTGGTGACTAGGGTGGAAAGGCTGGACATTCCCATTCCGGCTGACAAAATCAATAGAAAGTCGTGTCCACTAGATCCCATCCGTTGGCTTTCCTCCATCATGACAATTTGCAGTTAAGTATTTGAAATCATAATTACTCATCGTAATCTCAACATAGTATATAAATGATGAGATAAGTCAGGTGGTGGGTGAGGTGGTAGGGCGTGTATGCTACTAACAATCCCAAGATGCCGACGCTCCCAGCCTGCCGTCCGGCGAGAATGCCACTCCCCACACGAGACCTGAGTGGCCCTCGAGCGTGCGGCGCGCCGCTCCTGTCGCCAAGTCCCAGAGCCTGACCGTCTTGTCCCAAGATGCCGACGCCACCAGCCTGCCGTCCGGCGAGAATGCCACACCCCTCACAAGACCTGAGTGGCCCTCGAGCGTGCGGCGCGCCGCTCCCGTCGCCGAGTCCCAGAGCCTGACCGTCTTGTCGCCAGATGCCGACGCCACCAGCCTGCCGTCCGGCGAGAATGCCACACCCCTCACGTCATCCGAGTGGCCCTCGAGCGTGCGGCGCGCCGCTCCCGTCGCCGAGTCCCAGAGCATGACCGTCTTGTCCCAAGATGCCGACGCCACCAGCCTGCCGTCCGGCGAGAATGCCACACCCATCACGACACCCGAGTGGCCCTCGAGCGTGCGGCGCGCCGCTCCCGTCGCCGAGTCCCAGAGCCTGACCGTCTTGTCCCAAGATGCCGACGCCACCAGCCTGCCGTCCGGCGAGAATGCCACACCCCTCACGTAACCCGAGTGGCCTTCGAGCGTGCGGCGCGCCGCTCCCGTCGCCGAGTCCCAGAGCCTGACCGTCTTGTCGTCAGATGCCGACGCCACCAGCCTGCCGTCCGGCGAGAATGCCACTCCGATCACGACACTCGAGTGGCCCTCGAGCGTGCGGCGCGCCGCTCCCGTCGCCGAGTCCCAGAGCCTGACCGTCCTGTCGTTAGATGCCGACGCCACCAGCCTGCCGTCCGGCGAGAATGCCACTCCGAACACGTCACCCGAGTGGCCCTTGAGCGTGCGGCGCGCCGCTCCCGTCGCCGAGTCCCAGAGCCTGACCGTCTTGTCCTCAGATGCCGACGCCACCATATAAGTTGTTAATGAATTGCTTAAATCTTGACTAGAGGTGAACTGTACAATATCGCTCGCTTGGTCGTTGATCTGAGATACGGAGTTCTTGGAAATCTTAATGGTGCCTTCTTCCTCAAATTCTGAGCCTTGGTAAATAGTTTTAGTCGTCTCAACTGCTGTGCGTGTGCTAACCAATAGATTCCCTGGTATAACGGATAGGAGTTCCTTTGCATACGCCGCCGCCGTTGCAGCAGCATACCCCTGCCATCGTTTGTTCTTGTGCGAATCAGCGTAATCGCAAATCCCTCGGACCACAAGACACGGAAAATCGTCCATCAAACCCGCCGCTTCCATCTCGAAACACAGTACATCAAGCTCCTTTCTCAACCGTTCTCTAGTAGCACCGTGTCTCATTACCTGATCGCCGGACGCGATTAGACCATAATGAATAAGTGGATCCTCTAAGTGGCGAGGCTCTCGATTTATCAATCTGCCTGTATCGCACTGTGAACACGTTGCATACCCCATTGTGTGATCATAATTTGCATCGTATAGCAAGTCATGTTGTGTACCAGGACGTGCAAACTGACCAGCCATCCTTGGGTATCTTCTTAACATCGCTGACAGATGCTTCGCAAGCTCGTCACCTTCCATCATATGCTTTGACTGTAGGTTGGCAAGTGCAGTCAACAACACGTCCGGAGGCCTGTTCAGCGACCCGGTCCGCTCAAATCGACCCTCTTGCACTGTCTTCCCAAAGTCATACTGGATCACGCCTCCAGATCGTCCTGCAGGCCTACTAACCACAACATCTCCAAGTCGGATATCATTTTCTTCGCTGGGCACTCCGCCTCCAATCCCCACCATTAGTCCGAATCTTATCCTTTCAAATGTCTGAAGCATCTGATTCGCCACCCTTGCTGCTGACAACGTCCCAATCACTCCAGTTGGGAGACAGGCAAGAACAACATTGTGCCTTCCGATGCGACCTAGTGTGTACGTATTGTGATCGCGCGAATCCTGTTGTAGAGGATTATGATGCTCATCCAACATTGCCCTAGCCGCCGCCATCTCGGAAGGTAAAGCACAAATCCATCCCACCGTGTAGTCGCGGTGCAACAATGCAGGGAGGCTAGTCATTGTAGCAGTTTGCAAAGTTCTCGTAATTCACATAGCCTCGAAACTGCAATGAGAGTAGCCGTGCGCAGAGGTGCAAGTCGTCCGAAGAGATGGGAAGGGCAAAGGCCCGACGGCCATAGTAGGAGAAGGGTATATTCTAGAGGACCGAAGCGAGTCGAACCTGTCTTATCTTGAGCCACAAACATATTAGGATGAATAGGGCCAGCACTGATTTGATAGGAAGGAGAGAGTAGGTCAGTACCTTACCTTCCCAGCCTCGTCGATGAACTCTTCACCTCAGGCCATAACACGGCAATTTCCGACAGTTCTTGCTTATCGCAATGAGACTTATTCCGCATCTATGTCATAGAGCGGTCGACTGACTTAGCAAGCCGATGACGGGTGGTTGCAAGCATGCCTCAGGCGATGGTGTAGCGTTTTAGCGCCTTGGCACTTGAATGATGCTAAGGCCTAGTGCTCTGACCTGAAGCGGGCGACTGGCGATAGGTTTGCACTCCGCTCTAGGTTTGGCCTCGCTCAGAATTGTCTTGTGAGCGCATCTCCTACGAGTGTCCAAAGGGCCATCTACAGTCGCTGGCAGAATCGGTTTCCGGTTTCCTGCCCCCCCCACAGTTTTAGCGTGCGGTCCTTGCTGCGGCTCTTGGCAAGCATTTTACCCAGCTCCTCATCGGTACTCTCCGTCAGGGGATTTTCTGCTGTATCATACTCATCACTCAATGAGATACAAATTTACTAGAACAAACTACTATGAGAGTATAGGAGAGGAAGTTAAGTGAGACAGGTCATAGACTGGCCCGACTGCGAGATCTTGATGGCGTCAGAAGAGATGAAGACTATTCGGGGAGCGCTTGTCGTAATGGAAGGCCTTGACCGGGCTGGGAAGTCAAGTCAATGTCAGCTGCTCCATGACAAGCTTTACAGCATGGGCATTCCTGTGCGACTAATGAAGTTTCCCGGTTGGTGATTTGGCGCACGTCCCGGTGAGCATTTATGCTGACTGATACAGATAGAAGCACAGCCACTGGCACGATGATCCATAGCTATCTCACTGGGAGTGCCCAGCATTCAGACCATTCAATCCATTTACTGTTCTCCGCAAACAGATGGGAAGCGATTGATAGCATCCTCTATGACATCAGCAAAGGTGTTACAGTCATCGTGGATAGATACTCTTTCTCAGGGGCTGTATACTCGGCGGCGAAGGACAATCCGAATCTGTCTCTTAGCTGGGCATGGGCACCGGAGATTGGTTTGCCGAAGCCAGACGTTACGATCTTTCTCCATATCTCAACTCAGGATGCAGCTAAGAGAGGGGGGTTCGGGCAGGAAAGGTATGAAACGACGAAGATGCAGTCACGAGTGAGAGAGCTGTTTGGTGAACTTTTCACCAAGCTCGGAGACGACGTGGTTCACAATATTGATGCTGGCAGGTCTATGGATGAAGTGGCGAACGAAGTGGCACAAACAGTACTCAGGTGTGTAAAAGAACTAGGAACAGCAGGGCCACTAGATAAATTGGGGCCTCTGGGTGCCTGATGTTAGAGCTCCAAGCCGGCATCAATTTTTCGCAGCCAACCTTCCCAGACTTTTGTGCTCCAGTATGCAGCCTTATGATAGTGATCGAGTTGTCCTCGTCAACAACAGAGACAGCGTCCTCTTATAGTATCTCTGGCCTTGTGCTAAACGACCGAAGCAGCGGACCTAGAGGGCACTGATTTCTGTTAACTGGAGGAGAGTACTTTGAAGGCAGGGAGATGTGGAAGGGTCCGGTGCGTAGAGCATCCTGCTGGGAGAATCATTCGCCCAGAAGGACATCAAGGAGAGAATTGGAACGTGGTCTATGTTGTTGCGTGCAGCAGACAGGTGTACATAGAATTGGTTGTGGAAGCACTGCTTATTTGTCTTTCTACCTAGGGAACGAGCAGATACTTAATGGCATAGGGAATGTGATCGTCGGATCGTCCTCCCTATTCCATCATTCAGCTGGTCCTGTCGAGCCGAATTTGTCACGGCGTCACCGATACTATACCTGTTAGACAGACGCTGCCTGTCAGATTGACGCCGAAACGCGGCCAATCTGCAACATATGCAATACTTGCCATGCAAATTGAGATTGCCAAGGAGGAAAATGAGATGTAAGAACTCATTGGAAGTACGATCCGGTAGGGAGCACGGCCTTACTAGCCTGCGCAAAGAATGAGCACCGGAAATGCATTAACATACCGCCTGGCGCTTTGCTTTTATGCTTGTAGTGAAGAATGTCACATTTTCAGTATCTCTATTTCATCGTCACTATCTTCGACTATGGCATCCGATCGTCCGCCTTGGAGGACACTGGGAGTCGTCACAGTGGAAAATTCCGAGTCAACGCTGGTGACAGACAAGACGTCATCCAGATTCTCATCAGCCATGTCATCTGCAGTCATGGCGTCTGCCTCGTCATCAAATCCGTCCTCGTCCTCGTCTTCGCTTGTGTCAACTTTCGCTCCTGGTTTCTTCTTCAAAACCTTCTGGACCTCCTTGGCCGCGCGAATGCGGAGGCTCAATTCCTTCATCAAAGTCACCCATTGTACTCCTTTCGCACACGATGGACAGTTCCCGCTGATTGGGACTAGAGCGTCTCCCTGACCTTCACCTTTAGCCAAGAACAGCTTTGATAGACATTCAACATGGCTAATACTGCGACACAGTCCATGCGGGCATATCACTATCAAATCCTGATCCAATGCCAGCGGGCCTTTGCAAACATCGCAATCCAGCCGTTCGTCGTGATCAAAGACAAATTGGCCCTTCTCAAGCGTTTGCCGTAGTGATGTATAAGTTGTATCGACGCCCTCAACGCCTCCTTTGCCGACGAGATCCAGCTTTCGTCGCTTAGGCAGCGGTCCAGCCGATGCGGTTCTAGCTTCATCCTGCTCTTCCTTGAGGTCTAGCCGAATCTTGATGTGACTAGGTAAGCGCCCGTCGACTCTCTCACACCATGTCTGCCAGACGCGGTAGACATCTTCGCAGAAAAAATTGACCTCTAGAGGCAGTCTCGAAAAGTAGGGAGATCGCAACAGTAAATGAAGGTTGGAAAGCTTATCAGTCAGCGAAGAGCAGGGCCGCCCTGGCCTTCGCCTTGTCCTGCCAGTTCCGGACAAAGTCTTGGTTTGGGTTGTCGCAAATGAGATGCGCTCGGCTTGTGAGATATGACGGGTGAGATGGCTGTTACTCCACGCCCATTCGAATTGCAAAGCGGCAATGTTGCTAGGAAGTCCTCCTACAATGCAGGTCATTTCCCATGGTCGAAGGCTAACACGTCCGGTACGCACGGCGCCCCCCTTGATACGCCCATTGTGTTGATCAAGGCGTCGCAAGGGATTTGGTGTCGAGCCCACATACAGGCTCGAATGGCGCACGGTTGATCGAAGCAAGTAGCAACCATAAAACGCAGGTATTGCTTTCAAGTCCATAAGGAGTCCTCATGGGCGATTCGCGAAGCAACACGCGTCGATTGAATTTCACATTTGCCCAAGGACTCCAATAATCTGCAGAAGCTTTGCGATGCTTATAGATCACGCGTTGAGATTTGTGTGGTACAACGGGCAGTTCGTGGGAGGTTAGGCGGCACACTGTTAGTTCTGTCATCGATTTAGGCTTTTGTTTACGATTGGCCAAAGCCGACGACCTCTCAAAGCTTGGACCAGGCTAGCATCATCTCCGGCTATCAAGGCTGGGGCCGGAGTCAACTCAAACTTTTCAAGGTCCCACGACGTGCGGACTGTAATGCCGCGAACACCTATATAGATGAATTTGAAATTGGACTGCTGTGACGTCCGTAGCACATTGTAGTTACGAAGCATAGCCAAAACTGCATGGTGGTCAAAAGTGCAGAAAAACGAAAGGTTGTGAGGGCGTCTTGTGCCCAAGATTTAGCTAGTGGGTGTCTCGATCGTGGCCCGTCCTATCAAACTCCGCTTAGCCAACTAGAGCCAGTCAGGGCTTGTCTGGGCCGCAAAAGTTGCAAGTGCGAATGCGCCCTAGCCAGCTCCGCTGTCAGTCTACCCTCTCGAACTTCGCAGCCTCCTCCCATCTTTCTCCGCTCCACGATCCCACATCGCTCTACCGTATCTCTCTGATATCACCCATTTTACGTCCAGCAGGCGACGTGAAACACAATAATCGAGGCTGTGCTACTATAGCACTCTCATGTCCCTCCTTTGATGCGGTGCAGCACAGGCTGGCCGCATCGCCTGTGCTGCGCTTCACCTGCTCACTCGCTCGACCAAGGCCGCGCCTTCACATACTAGACCTGTCCTTCCTTCAATCCAACATCAATCCGCTGGGCTTCAAAGGTCCTACAGAAGCAGGCGACATCTCGCATCTGAGCAAGCTTGATCGATCCTTTCCCTGCCCACCATGGTTGCTCCTCCCTCGACAGGTGGGAACCCTACCCACAACGCAGCGATCACAAAATCAGCGCCGATGGTTCGTGCGAATGGCGCAATACCAAGTTTCGCACCTCCTGCAATCCCATACAGTGCGCGTCGCGCTGCGCCTTTGGATATGAACACTGTGGAGCGCAGAAATCCCTTGACTCGAGAGCCGCCGCCTAGGATCAGGCCACATGGCCTGGTGGAGGCGCCCACATTTACACCGACCGAGGAGGAGTTTCGAGACCCGATGGAGTATATCAAAAGCATATACGACAAAGCTAGCAAATATGGGATCTGCAAAATCATTCCTCCGACCGGTTGGGATCCAGACTTTGCTATTGACCTTTCGGTACGTCTTGTTGTATCCAAACGGGAGCTATCAGGCCCATGCACATGTCGCCAGAACGATATATTCCTAAGCATACAACTAACCACATATGCAGAGATTCCATTTCCGGACCCGACGCCAAGAACTCAATTCGGTCGAAGGAGGTGAGCTCACTGTTAAGGCGAGCGTAGTGGAGGATATACTAAACATCAAACAGGCACTCGAGCGAATCTTAACTACCTCGATCAACTCGCCAAATTCCACAGACAGTATGGCACGAATCTAAACCGTTTTCCAAGCGTCGACAAGCGGCCGCTCGACCTCTACAAACTCAAGAAGGCCGTTGAAGTTCGAGGCGGTTTCGACAAGGTCTGCAAAGATAAGAAATGGGCTGAAATCGGCCGCGATCTGGGATATAGCGGGAAGATCATGTCGTCTCTTTCCACTTCATTGAAGAACTCGTATCAGCGGTGGCTCCATCCTTACGAGGAATATCTTCGAACGGCAAAACCAGGCGTGCAACAACAGCTTGAACATAACAACGGCGGTCCATATGAGACTTCTCCTGCCTACTCTCCCTCGAAGACATCTGCCTCACAACACAACGCCCCAGCGGCCGCCCATATTGAATCGCCTGCCATTAAGGCCTCAGTCTCATTAAATACGTCGCTTGGGTCAAAAGAACCTGTCCCACAACCCGCTCCAACACAACCCGCCGAAGCATCAAGATCCGCACCTCCTCCACCCACACCTGGATCAGGCTTCACCGCCGTCAACGCTGGTGGATTTTCCGCAGTCAACGCGCCTTCTGGTTTCATTGCAGTCAATAACGCACCTCCACAAATTGTGAAACACGAAGAGGATACCAGCAGCTTGAAACCTGCTGCCAACGGTCAGCATCAGACCACCTACAACGTCCTACCGCCAAACTATGCAAAGAGCTCACCATCGGGCCCTTCAATCGCTAATGGGGCTGGTGCTGCTTCGAATCCACTCAAACGCACAACAAGTCATGATAGCCTAAATGTCGAGTCTGGCTCCGAGGGTGGTGATGGAGACAGCGGAAGCGGTCGAAGAAGTAAAAGAATCAAGAAAGGTACGTAGTCTGATTTGTGCACTTCGTTTACAAGATTTTGCATTTCGAGCACTCCAGATTTGCGCTTGCGATTGGGTGAAGATTTATGGGACTAATACCAATATTGCAGATGCTGCGCCACTGCTTGCGGGAAGTGGGCTGGGCGTTATACGGCCTTCAACGCCCCGAATACGAGGGAAGTCTGGCAACAGGAGACTTGGAGAGAAATGCGAGCAATGCAATAAGGCAGAAGACAAGGACAGCATCGTTGTCTGCGAAAGCTGCGACCTCGGCTTCCACAAATATTGCTTGGATCCGGCCATGGCTTCACTTCCCGACTATGACTGGCACTGTCCAAAGTGCCTGGTGGGAACGGGCGAATACGGGTTTGAAGAGGGCGGCATATACTCCCTCAAAGTCTTCCAAGAGAAAGCGAATAACTTCAAACAACATTACTTTTCCTCTAGGATGCCCTTCGATCCGATCCTCAATACACACAAGCAGCCCACCGAAGACGAAATCGAGCGCGAATTCTGGAGACTCGTTGAGAGCCTGACAGAGACTATCGAGGTCGAATACGGTGCCGACATTCACTCCACCACTCACGGCAGTGGCTTTCCAACCATTGAGAAGAACCCTCTCGACCCATACTCCAAGGACCCTTGGAACCTCAATGTGCTGCCATTTCACGAAGAATCGCTTTTTCGCCACATCAAGACTGACATTTCAGGAATGACGGTGCCGTGGCTTTACGTTGGCATGTGCTTCTCCACTTTCTGCTGGCATAACGAAGATCACTACACCTACTCCGCCAATTATCAGCACTTTGGTGCTACCAAAACATGGTACGGTATACCGGGCAAGGATGCACACGCTTTTGAGGAAGCGATGCGAAAGGCCGTTCCGGAGCTTTTTGAGACGCAACCAGATCTCCTTTTCCAGCTTGTGACACTACTGCCTCCTGAACAGCTCAGGAAAGCAGGAGTGGAGGTATACGCTCTCGATCAACGCGCTGGTCAGTTCGTCATCACATTTCCACAAGCCTACCATGCGGGCTTCAACCATGGCTTCAACTTCAACGAAGCCGTCAACTTTGCGCCAGCTGATTGGGAACCCTTCGGAGAAGCGGGTGTTAAACGACTTCAGGAGTTTCGCCGACAACCGTGTTTCGCACACGATGAGTTGCTGCTAACTGCCGCCTCTGTTGATAGCACAATCAAAACTGCAAAATGGCTTGCACCGGCGTTGGAGCGAATGCGCGATCGTGAATTCCACCTGCGAGAGGAGTTGAAGAAACGACATCACGATATTTCTCCTCACCAGCACTGCAAAGTCTGGGCTTCTGCCGCTGAAGACGTGGAACGTCAGTGTGCTCTCAACTTTGTGGTAAAGGACGAAGCGCTTCAAGAAGAAGACTATCAGTGCCACTACTGTAAAGCGTACTCCTTCCTCACACAATTCCGGTGTCATCTTTCTGGCAGAGTTAGTTGTTTGCTTCATACGGAGACTGTTGACTGCTGTGCCGAAGGGCCCGTCCAAAGGCTACTGGGCCCTAATCATACTCTACGGTACCGCTACAGCAACGAGGACCTCGGCAGTCTTGTCCAAAAGGTGGTAGACAAAGCTGCGGTCCCCGAAGTATGGGAGTCGAAGTTGGAAGCCCTACTTCAAGACGAATCTCGTCCCCCCCTCAAATCTATGCACACGCTACTCGCCGAAGGAGACAAAATCCCCTATCCTCTACGAGGACTCGACTCACTCTCAGACTTTGTGAAACGCTGTGATCAGTGGGTCGATGAGGCTAATCTGTATCTAACGCGCAAGCAGCAGAACCGGCGCAAAAACGAAAAGGCTTGGCGTAGGCAATCGACGAAGGGTACGAAAATCGAGGAGAAAGATTCAGAGCCGCAACTAACGCTCGATCGCATGAACGCACTCATAGAAGAAGGTGAAAATCTTGGATTCCAGTGCGGGCAGCTCGAGCTTTTGAACGAAAAATTAACCACCATCAACGACTGGCGCTCAGAAGCCAAGAGTTTCCTGCGTAACCAGGTTGTCTCTTCCGAACAAATTGAAGCTCACCTGGAGGTAGGGCGCAGCTTCTTGGCAACGATGCCGGAACTCACAGACCTCGAGAACCTGTACCACGTGCGGAAGTGGACCGAAGATGCTGTCACCGCTCAGGAAAACATCAAGTTACAGTCGCTGGGACAATGCAAAGCAATTCTAGATCGTGCGAAAGAACTTGCCATATCGCCTTCGCAGCCCGAAGTAGTCTTCTTCCATGAGATGGTGCGACAAGGCGATTTTTGGGAACAGAAGGCGAAAGAGATTATGGCTGCAGAAATCATGCATTATCCCCAGCTCGACGCACTCCATTCACAGGTCGAGAAGCTACAATTTCCCGTCAACCCTGAGACCCTCGCTCAAATGGATGCGATCCTGACCAAAAACCGCGAAGCTCACCGGCAAATTGTCGCGCTTTACGAAAAGAGTCAAGACCCGGACTTCCGAAAACGTCCCCTTTACACAGACATTCGTGAAGTGATGAAGACTTTGGAAGATCTCAATAGCAAGCCGCAGGGGACTATCGACCTCGAGCGTGAGCTGAGAAGGCACGAAGATTGGATGCGAAAGGGGAAGAAGCTGTTTGGCAAGGCGAACGCGCCTCTCCATATCCTCGAAGTGCACATGAAACTCGTGGAGGAGAAGAACAATTACTGTTTCGACCTGAATGACACGTTCCGACCCCCCGTCGAGCCTGCTTCTCGAGAAACAAGTCCTAACGAGGACCTCGAAAAGGGCGGAATCCTCGGTGAAGATGAAAAGCCTGTCTTTTGCATATGTCGACAGCCGGAGAATGGCATGATGATTATGTGCGAAAATTGTCGCGAATGGTAAGCAAAAGCAGGCCGATCCAATTGAAAATGTTCAAGTTAAGTTGACAGCCTCCCAGGTATCATAGCAAATGCCTGAAAATTGCCCGTGGTAAGATGAAAGAGTTCGACGCCTTCACATGCCCTATCTGTGATTGGCGTGTCAAGATACCTCGCGATGCCGCACGACCGAAACTGGAAGACCTACAATACTGGGCCGATGAAATGCCGAATCTTCCCTTCCAACCTGAAGAGGAGGACATCTTGAAACGTATCATCAGCAAGGCGCAGGCATTCCGCGATTTTCTCCAACAATTCACAAATGGCAATCAAATCTGTCGTACCTCTGAAGAAATGCCTACAATGCTCTTCTACCTACGCAAGCTCGAAGGAGCGGAAGTCCTCCTTGCGTATGAAACGAATTCTTTTCGACAAGAGCTACACAAATGGCAACCCATAGCCCCCGAGCCCCCTCCGGTCCTTCAACAAAGTCTGAGCACCAGGAAACCTAGGCCTACAAAGCTACAGAAGACCATGAAAGAGATGGGAGTTGAAAAGATTGAGGACTTACCACCACATCTCAGAACCAAGACGATTGTCAAGAGGAAAAGTACAGATCCCTCAGTCAATGGTACACCAAGACCACCGCCTCTTCAACCCGCTCAGATGCAACCGGATGGCTCCGGATCCGGACATATGCAGGGACTGGCTGGGGCTAGATCTGACACACCGACCGGAATGCCACGCCAAGCTTCTACTGGGAACGCGCCAGGCAACGGCCATTACAATGCGAATCACCTAGCTATGCCAATGGCTCCATCGCCTACATATGGGCACCCATTCACAGCATCAGGGCCACCGTCGTACCCGCCAAGTACACCTTCACCAATGTTCAGCCCCGTGACTTCACTTCCGCCGAATGGCCTACGTGATCCGATGATGGCTTCGCGCTTTCCTGGTGGACCCTCAGCAGGCCCCCACCCCCACGACCTCTTTAGCCCAGATTTTAACATGGGCATGGACCCTGAAGACGACATCCGAACTGGATTGGCAAATGGTGGTTCTTCCACTGCAGAACCAAACGATATGTCTTCTCCACATACGGGAAACGTAGATGAGATGTTCATGCAAATGACGAACCAGGATCCAGATACACAGAACGATGCGCCACCTGGGCTTGAAGTAGAGACTAGTCAGGCCAGCGAGGCTCTGGAGATGATTAGAAGTGCGAGCAATGCATCTGCTGTGTCACGTACGAGAGATGGGGACGAAGGCGCGATAGATCCGGAAAAGGGCCAGTTTGAGGAGTTCTTCGAGGATGGGGATGCACAGGCTTAGCATGCAACAAAAAGATGTATGACTAATGGGGTTTGGTTTGGGGTCATCGGGCTGCTTTCCTTGGCGTTATGGCTTCTGCTTTTGGCGAAGCTGTTCTTATGCATCATGATATTCCATGTCTACCATCGTTGCTATGGCATTCAACGGGGTCGAGCGTTGGCTTCATCCACCATAGTTGTGGGATTCCGGAACCCCGAAGCTGGTGATGGTGGAAAGGGAAAACACAAAAACAGCGACAAGGCTTCTGTTAGATGTATTGGGCCAAACTGAGCCAGTGCTACAATAGTGTAGAGTACTAAGCAATTGAGCGCATCGCCTACCAACCTGTTTGCCGTCTCTGTCTTGCGAATCAACTTCCGCCGAGCGGAGATTAATTTCAGGACTTTCTACCTCCGTCACCCCTTGAACAGCTAGCCGGAAATGATACAGACAGTTACTATCTACCTTGCTTGTTCAACTGACGAGTCTAGCTGCCATGGCGTTTTTCACATCCGATCTTCTTCGCGAAGTGAGGTCCGACAAGCTGGCTGTGAAAATAAGGCGTGCATCATGTGTGATGGTGCCTTTTGGCGCTCTCCAATAAAACGCATTGACTAACTCTCAGCGTCTCCACACATAGTCGATGGTTACCCATGACTCGAATAGGTGTTGTGTCAGAAGCTGAAGTAGCTCCCGCTCTGGCGGTACATAGCCCCGTCGAGTCCATCCCCGAGTCTGCTATTCTGGCCCCATAAAGCTCCACCGAAGTCGTTTTGGACGTGCTGTTGACCGTAGCCGTTCTGGTGCCTGCCTTCGTATCCGCCGTTCTGGTTAGAGGTATCTTGACGAGGTCCAGGTGCATTCATCACGCCTCCGCTGTTCTGGTAGCCGGCGTAGTATACGCTGTTCAGGCTGTGATTGTCTTGTTGCGAGCCAAATCCACCACGACCTCCACGAAAACTGTCATTCCCAGCAAATGCACCAGCTATGGTGTTACGCCGATCCTGACCCCCACTCATGCCCAGATCGTCTCGACCATTACCATAGCCATTTCCTGCAAATCTGCCATTGTTGTTGCCCCGTCCAGCAGTGAAGCCTCGCGCGCGATGTTGGTATCCGCCAGCACTAGCGTAGCCAAAGTCTTGCTCATACTCCTCCTCGGCGATGATTTTATTCCCAAACTCATCCACGTACCTACCATCTGGCCCGCGCGCAATCGTCCTCGTCATGCTATCGCGTCGCAACTCCTCCTTCTTGGCCTCAACTTCCGACCTCTCGAGCTGGACTTTGCGCCTTGCGTCAGCGAGGATGCAGTTATAACAGGGAGCATTGGTCTGTTTGGGAATTTGAGGGAAGCCGTTGCAGAATTTTGAGATCGGAGCTCTGACGAGATTGGTAGAAGTTGTGGTATTACCGGAGCCGCGACGGGCCGACAATTGGTCAGAGTGGGAGATGTTGCTCCCGGTGCTGCCAGCAGTGCGATTGGTTGCTGTGAAGGGCTTAGGGCGAGGACAGGGTGTGCGAATGGCATGGCCGCAGCCGTAGATCCAAGATTCACACATGTTGGGTGGTGTTAGAAGAGTATAGGTGACTTGAAGTTTGGTGGTTGGCTTTGAGCTAGGGTTCAGTGAGATTGTGGTGAAACGCGAGCTTGGAAAGGAAGATTGAAGAGAATGCTAGGTATAGTGGAGTGGAGTTGGCTCACAAGATTAGACAGACAGCGGGTACATGCCGTGATGATGTGAAGGTCGTGTCTTAGTTAGACATTTTGTTGGTTGTGGTGGATTAGAATGTGTGAAGAAGAAAGAAGGTGAAGACGGACGAAAGGATAATTCTAATGGGCATTGGCGGTAGTAGTTCAACCTTGGGGGTGTTGAATGAAGTGTCTTGTGTTTTGATGTGCAGGCCACAATATGTCATGGTCGATGCAAACTGAGATGATTGAGGTGACCCCCAAAAAGCGACGGTCCAGCCCAGCTCTATGATCTTTGCAACCTTTGAGTTTTTCGACGTCCGCTGCCGAATTCTTGACGTCTTACATGTCTTCATCGTACTCCAACTTGTCGTACTCCTCAGCCTCTCCGTCATACTCCAGATCTCGCGTCTGAGTCTCGACCTACTCCAGATTTCTTTACCTGCTTCGCCTTTCCCAGCGGCACATCCTGCCTACCCTTCGACTCTCCGTCCGATGAGGTATCATCGCTAGAGCCTCTGGCAAGCCTTAACCCTTGATCTTTCGGTTGCCTCCTCGAAGATCTACGACAAGTCTGCTTGATCATTGTTTGGTAGACGGGCGTACTCCCAGTATTTGGGTAGGGCAAAGAGTCTGACAGCAAAGCGTACACCTAAGTTCCCCCCGCTCGAACGTTCAATATGATTCTGCTCCTTGAGTGGCTGCCCACAACCAGAGGCGCAAAAGGGAATAGTTCCACATTGATTGGAGGAATCACAGACAAGACATGCATAACGATCCAAGGAGAGGATGGTCGAGATTGAGCATCATGCAATCTGGACTGGGCATTGTGATTCTCTTTCCCGACACAAGCACCGTCATCTCTTGCAACAACTCCATCAAGAACTGTAATGACAAGGCAGGTAGATAGCCGGTATCGGGCAAGAACACAAGCAAATCATTCGCTATATTCCAGAAAGGCAGTCATCCTTAGGGTTCCGACTCACAGCGGATGGTAGATGGGACGCATCCGTTGTTCAGTCTCTGCCAGCGGAAAGCATAGTGCGGCCATGCTAGTGTGCTGCTTGACTCGAATCTTCTGCCCTATCCGAAAAAGGTCTTCGTTTCTTCTGTTACCCATGTAGCTACTATCCTGCAGGATGCGCTGGCCATGTTGTGGGGGCTCCTCAGGCTACCATAACGGCATGTACGCCACCTTGGATCTGCAGCGAGTAGTAACGGGTGATTCTATCCGTGGACACAAATGTTGGCCAGGCCGCCACCTGGCTGTCGCAAGACGGCTCTGTCCCTAAAGCTCGTGTTGTGAAAGTAGCGAACAAGCCCGTTGGGTGTGGTTTCTCCAATTACTCCGACATTTTTTCCGGCCAAATAGTCGCCGGCGAGCTTATGGTGGGGTATTATGACCGAACCGGCATTTTCAAATTTTCCAACCACAAAATGTCAATTTGGCCAAACAATCACAACCATGGTCACAGATTAGGACTATAGACGGCTATAGCACTGTCCTTACTA
>Ga0335072_10000566_pt1 | contig 69594 bp, 53 predicted proteins | sample Lox_Sample_21_FD_206725 | JGI IMG/M metagenome (GOLD analysis project Ga0335072, IMG submission 206725) | Soil microbial communities from Loxahatchee National Wildlife Refuge, Florida, United States - Lox_Sample_2.1 | ecosystem: Environmental > Terrestrial > Soil > Wetlands | place: USA...
GCGCCGGGGTAGGCCGGCCGCTGCTGCCCATAGCCCTGCGGCCGCCCCTGCTGGCGTTGAGCCTGGCGGTCTTGCCGGCGCTGCGCCTGCCGGTTCTGAAATGCCCGATATGCGTTTTCCCGCGGCCTCTGGTAGCGGGGCGCTTCACGCGGGCGTTCGCCACCGCGCCCTCCGTGCTGGGCCCAAGCCCCGCCAAGGCACAAGACCGCCATGGCCGCAGCCAGAGCTGCCGCACGAACCCTTCCCGCATTGGATACGCAGGTCACAGCTTCCTTTCGCGGCTCTGGGCCGGCCTCCTTTCAACCGCCTAGTTGCCGCTGTCGGTATCGGTGCTCGAAAGCGCTTCTAACTGGTCCAGCAGTTGGGCGTTGTTGTCCAGGGTCTGCAGGTCGTGCACCACGGCTGCCTGGGTGGGAGTCACGGCCGGCTGATCCCAGTTGGTCACGCCCAGGTAGGTTCCCCCGCCCAGCAACAACACGATGGTCAACGCCATGGCCGCCAGCGGCCGCACGTGCGCATGGGGGCCATAGATCAGGCCCGCCCGCATTCCGGCCATCTTGCGCGCCCACCAGGAGGCTGGCGCGGCGCGGCGCTCCTCGCGCATCCGCGCCTCCAGCCGGGTCATGAAGTAGGGGTTGGGCTCGGGCGCTTCCCAGGCGTCCAGCAGCGTCATCGTGGACTTCAGCCTGGCCAGCTCTTCGCGGCAGCCTTCGCACCCCTCTACATGCTCTCGAACCTTGGCAGAGGCCGTCTCAGGATCCAGAAGCAGCCCAGCCAGCTTCGGTTCCATTCCGGCGCAATGTGTCTTTGTCGTGTTCATCGCTTCCCCCGATCCTCGCCGGTGCACCCGGCTTTCTTCTCCCTCAGATGAAATCCTGCAGCTTGTCGCGCAGCGTCTGGTAGGCGCGGAAGAGCAGCGACTTGGTGGCCGACTCGCTCAGCTTCAGCACCTCTCCGATCTGCCGGTAATCGAGACCCTGGTACTTGTGCATCAACACCGCCGTGCGCTGCCGCTCGGGCAGGGCCATCACGTGGGCGCGGATCGAGGCCATGCGCTCATCGCGGAGCAGCGTCTGCTCCACCGTCGGCCGGTCGTCGGCCACGTCCGGCGTGGTTCCCGACTCCTCGTCCGGCGCGTCCAGGTAGACGGTCTGCGCGCCCCGCTCCCGGCGCGTATCCCGCGCGTGGTTCACCGCCAGGTTGGTCGCGATGCGGTAGAGCCAGGTGGTGAACTTGGCCTCGGCCCGGTAGCTTTCCCTGGAACGATAGACGCGCAAAAACACTTCCTGTGCCAGTTCCTCGGCAATCGCCTGATTGTGCACCATCCGGAAGAGGAAGTGAATCATGGCCCGGTGGTACTTTTCCACCAGGAGGTTGAAACACGCCTCATCGCCGGCGGCCACGCGGAGCATCATCGCCGCGTCGCTTGCCGGATCGAGCGCTGCCAGCGCCTCTCTTCCTGGGCTCGGTCTTACGTCGGGCCGTGGTGCCAATGTCGCTCCCAGAGCCGCGTTGTCCAGGACCATGGTTGCCATACCCCTACCAACCCCGCCATCTTGCGAAGGTTGCGCTCCTGGTCCTGTTTCCGGCCCCGAATTCCTGTTCTCCGCACCTATTTCCGGTCCTCCCGCCGGGTTTGCGCCCGGCACGGCCCTCCGCGTCATGGCGAGCGCGTTCCGGAACTCCGTTCTTGCCGGTCCATCCGCTGCGCCGGCCGCAGCCAACTCCCAATATCCCAGCCTGTGCCGTTCCGGCAACTTCTCCGGGAAGAGAAGGTTGCCCGCGCGGCCCAGCGGTCTCAAACACCAGCGCATCGTGAATCTTTGCGGGGCTGGGCACCGGGGGCGGCATACGGCGCGCGTCTTGGCCCTAAAGCCCTGCTGGTGTTACTCTAACCTACGGAGCGGCGTTCGCGCGCCACTTTTCCAGCCCTCCCAGGGGCGGTTAGCTCAGTTGGTTAGAGCGCTTCCTTCACACGGAAGAGGTCCGGGGTTCGAGTCCCTGACCGCCCACCATGATCAACAACTTAGGGCAGAATCCACGGGGCGCGGGTCCATTCCGGGTCCAATGGAAACCGCGTCCTCCGGCATGTCTTCGGTGGTACGTTGCTCCGCGGCTCGCCCGCGGGCCGAGCGCACAGCAGCGGCGATGGTTTGGGGGTACGCATCGATCGTCCCGCGGAGGGTGAGGGACGCAGTGCTTCTGGCCCCGTCTTCACGTCTTCCGCGTTCGAATTCAGCAGGGTGGGGGGCTTCCAGAGAGCTTGCGGGTGCGCGCGGTACATTTGTGCCCCGATAAGCTGTAGATTCTAAATGGAATATGAAGACCGTGGCGGAGAGGGAGGGATTTGAACCCCCGATAGCCTTACGACTATGCCTGATTTCGAGTCAGGTGCATTCAACCGGGCTCTGCCATCTCTCCGCGTGCAGAGCCGACGCATATCAAATGTCCAGTAATTTAAGGAGATAGGGTTGGTTGCGGGCGGCCTTGAGCCGTTTGCTCCTGATGCCGCGTTTGAAAGTTGTTTCCTGTTTGAGCAGGTTCAGGGCGATGCGATTGAGCGAGGAGAAGTTTTGCGCCGCATGTCCAGCGCGTTTCCGGTCCAGGTCTTCGCCGAAGCCGACATCAAGCACCCAATGCAGTTTATTTTCGATGCCCCAGTGCTGGCGGATCACCGTATTCAGCCGCTCCGCATCCGGCCTGAGACTGGTGATGTAATAGCGGATTTCACGCTCGATTTTGCCCGAGACCTTGTGATCGCGTTCGCTCTGGATACGCACCAACCCCTGTAACGAGGCCCATTCCGCGGCTTTTTCGACCAGGCTCAGGTCGGCAATCACCGAGCACCGGCGCTGCTCGACCCGCCCGTGACCGCAGTCGATTTGGTCGGCCACAGAAGCTGATTCCAACAACAGAAACGAATCTCTGACTTGCTCGGCCAGCAGGCCCTGATTCTCCTTGACGGCCAGCACGTAGTCGGCCTTCTTCGCGACGATCAGGCTGGCGATCTCGCGCTGGCAGCCCATCGCGTCGATGGTCACCACGGTGCCGGCCAGTTCCAGCGCATGCAGCAACTTGGGAATGGCCGTGATCTCGTTGGATTTTTCATCGACCTTGCGCTGCCCAAGCACCAAGCCGTTGCCTTCGGCCCAGGCCGAAACCATGTGAACCAACTGTTTCTTGCCCGTCTCGCGCGTTCCGCAAAGTGTCTTACCATCAATGGCCACTACCTCGCCCGCCGTCAGTCTGGCGATCGACGAAACCCATGCCACGAACCCCTTTTCCATCTCCGCCGGATCCAGCGCCGCAAACACTCGGTTGAACGTATCGTGCGTCGGAATACCCGACGGCAGCGTTAGGAACGTCTTCAGCCATTCCAGCTTGTCCTCGCCGTAGTCGGCTATGTCGTTCCAGGTTTCGGCTCCGCTCAGCACCGCCGCGACAGCGATCAGAAGAATCTCTTCCAGCAGATGCTCCCGGTTCCGCTCTATGCGCGGATCCCGCAACTCAGAAAAATACTTCAGGGGATTGTCCATTCCCCCTTCTTACCTATTTCCGTCTCCCTGCATATAGCAAACCATGGTCATTTATATGCGTCGCCCCTGCCCACACGAGCCGGTGTCTTGACATTTTTCGCTGACAGTTAGTATCGATCGTGTTCATATCCTGCTATCGTGGGGCCAGCTCGTATCCTTCAGGCAGCCGGTCCTCCGGCTCCGGTTCGATACCCATGGGACGATTCAATGCAGCCAGACCCTTGGCGATCAGCTCCGGCGTAACCTTTCGCCTTCTGGTAGTCCACTCTTCACGTTCCAAGTGGGCGAGCTTCTCAGCAACTGCCAGATTGATGAGCCTTGACACCAGCCTCTCAGCCTCGGCTCATTAGGTCAGCCATTCGCGGAATGTCAGATTCTTTCTTTTTGACCAATAACGCAACCCTCACACGTCAGCCCTTTGAGGCCGAACGGGCTTGCGGGCCGGTCCCGCGCAGAATTCGGAACTCATGAAGCACCATGCTCGGTCTCGGTGAATTGGGGAACAACCATCGTCGCCAGTACTCGGTCCAAGGCGGCGTCCCAGGCAGGCAGTGCGATGCCAAAGCATTCGAGAAGCTTCCGATTGCTGAGCGCAGAATTCAGCGGGCGCTTCGCGTCCGTTTTGTAATTCGCCGAGTCTGTTGGGACGATCTCGGGGGGGCGTTTCCCGAGAAGGACGCCATAGCACTCGAAGATACGGCGCGCAAATCCGAACCAGGTCACGGATCCCGCACAAGTCATATGGTAGAGCCCGATCCACCCCGATGGCGTTCCATAATCGCCGGCAAGTGCGCGCTCAACAATCGTCCGCGTGGCTTCGGCCAGGGCGATGGAGGTCGTTGGAGCGCCGGTCTGGTCGTCGACAATTTGCAGGTGATCGCGCTCGCGGCCAAGGCGCAGCATGGTAAACAGGAAGTTTTTACCGTGGGGCCCGTAAACCCAACTGGTGCGGAAGATCAGATAGTTTCCGCCGGCTGCCTGAATGGCGATTTCCCCCGCGAGCTTGCTGGCGCCATAGACATTCAGGGGATTGGCCGGATCCGTTTCCAGCCAAGGGCCGCGCTTGCTCCCGTCGAAGACGTAGTCGGTGGAGTAGTGGACCAACAGCGCATTGCAGCGTGCGGCTTCTTCGGCGAGCACGCGCGGCGCCTCTGCGTTGACGGCAAAGGCCAGGTCCCGTTCCGTCTCCGCGCGGTCCACGGCTGTATAAGCGGCGGCATTCAGGATCACATCGGGCTGGACGTTCCGCACCGTTTCACGCAATTTGTCGGGTGAGGCCAGATCCGCCTCACTTCGGCCGGGACAAAGCAACTCACCTGCGCCCACGAAGCTTCGCTGCAACTCACGGCCCACCTGACCCGAGGCGCCCAGGATCAGGATACGCCCCGATCTGCTCACGGGAAGACCTCCGCCTCTCGGAAAGCACTACCCTGCCGATCCTTCTCCGACACGACGGCATTCTCTGGGTTTACCCGCCACCAAATGGCGAGCTCCGGATCGTTCCAGCGAATGGTGCGCTCGCCCTCGCGGCAGTAATAGCCGGTCACCTTGTAGCTGAATCCAACGTCGTCCGTCAGGGCCGCGAACGCGTGCCCAAATCCGACGGGAATATAGAGCATCTGGCCATTGTCCGCAGTCAGTTCCACGGCAACGTGTCTGCCAAAGTTGGGCGAGCTGCTGCGCAAATCAACGGCCACATCGAGGACGGCGCCGCGCGAGACACGCACCAGCTTGGCCTGGGGTTGAATCACCTGATAATGAATGCCGCGGATTACATTTTTTACGGAGACGGAATAGTTGTCCTGCACCCATTCATCGGGTAAACCCGCTTCGGCGAAGAGGCGCCGATTCCACGTCTCGCAGAATCCGCCGCGGGAGTCGCAATACATGGTGGGCGTCAGGATCAGCACACCGGGGAGTGATGTTTCGTCGATCTTCATCGGCTGGTCAGCTCATCGAATATGGGTTCGGAAGCGATCTCGAGTAAATACTGGCCGTAGCCGCTCTTGCAAATGGGCTGCGCCAGCGCCTCCAGGTCGACTCGGGAGATATAGCCAAGCCGGAAAGCAATCTCTTCCGGGCAGGCGATCTTCAGTCCCTGGCGCTGCTGGATGGTCTGAACGAAAAGGCCTGCCTCAAAGAGAGAGTCGTGTGTGCCCGTATCGAGCCACGCCATGCCGCGGCCCATCACCTGAACAGTGAGCTTCCCCGCGTTCAGGTATATGCGATTTAAATCGGTGATCTCGAGTTCGCCGCGTGCAGAAGGTCTGAGCGACGCGGCCGCATCAACCACCTGGCTGTCGTAGAAGTAGAGGCCCGTAATCGCATAGTGTGACTTGGGGCGGGCAGGCTTCTCATCCACGCTGATGGCATTGCCCTGCGCGTCAAACTCGACGACGCCGTAGCGCTCCGGATCCTGTACTCGATAGGCGAAGACGACCGCTCCCCGCTTCAATCGCGCGGCCTGTTGCAACTGAGCGGAGAAGGATTGGCCGTGAAAGATGTTGTCTCCCAGGATCAGGGCGCAGGCGTCGCCGGCGATGAATTCACGGCCGATAAGGAACGCCTGCGCCAGGCCGTCGGGGCTGGGCTGCACGGCGTAACTGAGGTTCAGGCCCCAGCGCCGGCCATCTCCCAGCAACCCTTCGAAGCGCGGCGCGTCCTGCGGCGTCGAGATCACGAGGATGTCGCGGATGCCTGCCAGCATCAGCGTGCTCAGCGGGTAATAGACCATCGGCTTGTCGTAGACCGGCAGCAGTTGCTTTGAGGTCACGTGTGTAACAGGGTACAGGCGCGTACCTGATCCGCCGGCAAGAATGATTCCCTTCATCGGGAGGCCCTCTCTTCGTAGTTTTCCCGGATCCATTCCCTGTAGGCACCGCTGCGCACATCGTCCACCCAGCGGCGATGTTCGAGGTACCACCTCACCGTCCGCAGCAGGCCGTCTTCGAACTGCATGGCGGGTCTCCAGCCCAGCTCGCGGGCGATCTTCGACGCGTCGATGGCGTAGCGGCGGTCGTGGCCCGGACGGTCGGGAACAAAGCGGATCAGCCGTGTCCGGTCGCCGATGGCCGGATCGGGGTGCAGCTCGTCCAGCACACGGCAGATGGTCCGCACCACGTGCAGGTTGTCGCGCTCGCTGTTGCCGCCTATGTTGTAGGTCTCGCCTGGCCGTCCGCGGTCGAGCACCATGCGAATTGCTGTGCAGTGGTCCTCCACATAGAGCCAGTCCCGCACGTTGCCGCCATCCCCGTATACCGGCAGATCCTTGCCCTCCAGCGCGTTCAAGATCATAAGCGGGATGAGCTTTTCAGGAAATTGAAAGGGGCCGTAATTGTTCGAGCAGTTCGTGGTCAGTGTGGGCAGTCCGTAGGTGTGGTAATAGGCGCGGACAAGGTGATCGGAGCCGGCCTTCGATGCCGCATATGGGCTGTTCGGCGCGTACGGAGTCTCTTCCGTAAATGCCGGCTCATCGGGCCGAAGGCTGCCGTAGACCTCGTCGGTGGACACGTGAAGAAAGCGAAAATGGGCGCGTTCCTTCTCGCTGAGCTTGTCCCAGTATCGCCGCGCTTGCTCCAGCAGCGTGAATGTTCCGTAGACATTCGTCCTGATGAACGCATCCGGAGAGACTATGGAACGATCGACGTGGCTTTCGGCAGCGAAATGAACAATTGCTTGCGGACGCCGTTCGCGAAGCAGGCTTGTGACGGCGTCCGCATCGCAGATGTCTGCCTGCACGAAAGCGTACGCGGGACCCTCCGCGAGATGCGCCAGATTTTTCGCGTTTCCGGCATAGGTCAGCAGGTCCAAATTGACAACCTGGTCGCCGGCTGCCGAGGCTTGCTCTACGAAATTGGATCCGATAAACCCGGCCCCGCCGGTCACAAGAGTCATTCGAGTACTCATCATGGGAAGGATCGTCGTCCTCAGGCATCAACCCCTGTCGGCCCAGCAAAGACTTAATAGCCGATCAAACGGTGTGCGCGGCTTCACGGAGATGGCAGATTCAATGCCCATTTTCCGCTGCGAAGACTTGCAAAAAGTCTAACACGTCCGAGCCGTTCCAAAATTTTGGCCGCCCCAATCGCCAGGGTTTGACGAACTCTCGAAGGAAGTTCGTCCATGCTGGCATCAATACCGAGACGGGCAATCTACACTTCATGACTCCGCCAAGGGCAGACGACATAAGGATGGGAGAGGCCACGGCCCTGTTGGCGCGCCTCGGGAAAGAGCGGGGAATCACCCCCAGCCGATCACCGGCGAACGGAGCAACTTCCGGGCTACCGTTACCAGTCCAATGCTCACGACGGCGCACGCTGGCCAAGCCCTTCTTCCAGCGGCTGCACGGTCATAAAGAGGTCATAGATGCTTGTCCACCTGGTATGTCAATTCACGATAGCCTGGTCCTTGTGACATTTGACGGAGGCATTCCCTGCCTCGCAGGAGAGTTCAGATAACACGTCCTACGTCTGTCTTAAGCAACGCTCAAAAAGCCTACGGCGGAGTTGTGGCCGTGAGCGAGAGCGGAGAGCTCGCTCTACGAAATCCTGTCGCTTCTTGGCTGCGCCCGCTGAATTCTCCCCTCTTGCCAGCTAATGCACAAGACTATCCTGCCATTGGCTCGGGATGGTCTGAACGGGCAAATTTGCCCACGTCGTCAATCGGAGTTAAGACACGCGTCGCGATTCTTCGCGTAGACAACCGCTTTGTCGCAATCAAGTAATCCATAGCAAGAGACGGCCGGAAATCAATGAGAGCAAGTCTGGCTTTTGCATCAAATCCATCGCTAAGGGGCTCACTCTGGGCGAGCTAGCGGAAGTCGAATCGGCAGCCGAACGGGCGGGGCAGCCGCTCTCGGAGTGGCTGCGAGAGATGGCATTGATGGCCGCAAGAGAGCGGCCATCCGAGCCGATGGAGTTGCTTCTCGCCGAAGTTTGGTATCCCTCCGCGCAAAGCCACACTTTTCGCGGGGGTGATTTGATGTTGAAGTTGAGGCCTGGGCGATACGAGAGAGGTTGTTGCGGGACGTCGTCGGAGCCGGGCAGAATCGGAGGACCTGGTACGGGATTTTGAACAGAGCGGGTTGAAGCGGAGGGCGTTTTGCGAAGCGCGTGGTGTGGCTGTTCACAAGTTGGATTATTATCGCCATCTGGAACGCACACGTCGAACCTTAGCTCCAGCCGAAGAGTTGTTGCCTGTAGAACCGATTGGCCCGGCGTCTTCTGCCGGTGCTTTGCGCATTGAGCTTGCCAACGGGCGGCGCATCGTTGTCGAAGGGGGATTCGATGCCTCACATCTGCAGCGACTGATCGCGGCTCTGGAAGGCTGAAGCGGTGTTCGCTTTGGGCGCGGCGACGCGAGTTTACGTTGCCACCGGAGCTACGGACATGCGCGTCGGGTTCGATGGCCTTTGAGGCAAAATCCACGATGTGCTGGAGTGCGATCCGGCGAGCGGGCACTTTTTCCTTTTCGCAAATGCGCGTCGGAATCGTTTGAAGCTGGTGTTTTTCGATGGCTCAGGGCTATGGGTGTGCTCGAAGCCCGCCTTTACTGGCCGGCGCCTGCGGGCAACGAAAAGCGGCTGCGGCTCAGCCGGGAGCATTTTGCGCTGTTGATCGGAGGCATCGATCTGGTTCAGACGCGGCCGCGGAAGTGGTATCGCCGGGTCGTGGGCGAGGAATCAGAAGAGTCACGGAAGACCGCATAAACACTGGTGATTCGCTATCTAATCCACAGCTATGACTGTTATTCATAAGACATCTTGAAATCCCCGTCACAAGACATGCCGCAACCTGATCCGATGCTCGCGGAAATCGTCGCGCAGCTTCAGGCGCAGCTGGCAGACAAGGACCAGCAGTTGGCGCGCAAGGATCAGGCGCTGGCCCTGGCCGAGGTAAAGATCGATGACGACAGCGCGTTGCGCAGAACCCGTCAAGGGTTCGCTCCGCCGCATACAGAACATGCGCCCTTGACTGAACCTACACAACGCACAGAGGCCATCTATGCCAGCAAAAAAGAAAATTAGTTGACATCAACCCGGCTTCTCATGGAAGGCCGGCATCGCGTGTCGGTTCGCGGTCAAGAGCCTTGACATCGTCCTCCCAGCCTCGACTTATCATCCATCTGATTACATGACAGCGTCGGCTGTCTCAGACGCAAGATCGGCTCCTACCCTGAGTCCTACAACGCTCGACGCCCACACTCCAGCCTGGGAGCACAGACGCCCGACAAGGTATACTTCCACCGTTCGTCAGAAGTTCTGGCGGCCTAACGCGCGACAAAGCAGGTTGTGGAAATGCCGGCCTCATGGAAAGTCGATGAAACCGATTTTCATATTTCCACAGCCACGACGACGACTAGCTGAACAAGTTTTCCACTTAAATAGCGAAAAACCTGTCCAAACAAACCGAGCCACAGCACACGTTGCCGGCGAGGTTTCATACAACTGGGCCTTTCCGCCTCCCACTTAACCATGAATTTCAATACCTTCAACACGCGCTGAGTATAGCGCGACAGAACGTTTTGCGGACAAGGTGGCGCGCGGCTCGGCTTGTATAATCCAAGGCATGTTCATGCTGCATGCGTGAAGCCTGTTGCGCACGCGCGGTGAAGAAGTCTCAGCACGGATGGGTTGCATAACGATGAGCCTTGAATTGCGCATCGAGCGGGTTGGGGACGAGCACATCGAACCCTATATGCGCCTCTCACGCGCAGAATATGGCGATCAAGCCGCTGTATCACAGGCTAACCACCTGCGATGGAAATTCGTGGAGAATCCGCAAGGGGCATCCGTAGGCATCCACTTATACAGCAGCGGCGAATTAGTTGCACGGATGGTTGCGCTCACACGGCAGTTTATCCAACAGGGAACAATTTACAAGGCTGCCCATATTGTGGATTTCCTCGTCCATCCAAAGGAACGGGGAATGAATTCGCTGCTTCAGCTTGTCGTCGGATTGAAGCAACTCTCCGGATTTGATTTTCTTTTGATTATGGCTCCAAACCCGGCGGGGGCCGCGGTTTGGGAAAAGTTTGTGAAAATGCCGGCCTATTTCAATCTGGATGTGGCTGTGGCGCCGCTTAGGCCGGCATCACTGCTCGATTCAACAGGCAAACTGCATAGCGGAGCCTTGGCTCCGGTTTTCGATTGGCCATGGCGACAACTGGTTGGGGCCGCGGTCCGGGTTGGAGGCCACGCGGGCCGCCTCAAAGTCGAGACGGCGTGGCCCGAACCGGACGAGATGGAGCAAATGTTCGCTGGAGATTGGGGAGATCGCATTGTTGGACTTCGTTCTGCGAAGTTCTTAGAGTGGCGTTACCGGCGCAGCCCGCTGTTTCGATACAACGTGAATTTTTTGCGAGACAACGGGGCATTGAGTGGGTACATTGTCACTCGCCGGACCGTGTATGACGGGATAGACTGCTTGTTTATGGTTGATGCTTTTGGCTTGCCGCAACTTACATCGGCCTTGTGGCGGGCTGCCTCTCGATCCGAAATCTCACAGGCGGCGAAGGGCGGCACAGAGATGGCGATGATCCTGGGAAACACGGCGTGGGGGCCGATGTCGGCGGTGAACGGCATGCCGTTTGTTTCTGTTCCATTACGCTTTTTACCGCGCAAGACTGCAGTGTATGCGCAGTGGGTAACCCCGCCGGGATTCGACATACAGCGCGATAACTTCTATTTGACGCTCGGAGACAGCGATGTAATCTGACGCTATTTTCCTGGACGATTTCTAATCCTGATCAGGCACATCTCGATGAAAGGCGATGAGTCTGAAGACGCAGAATAAACGCCGTGTGCGGGTTCTATTGCGGAGTTAACATCGGAGTGACGATGCGGACATTGCTGCTCAGTAACATCAATATGCAGCCCCTGAAAGCGTTCCTCAAGCCATGGGAGGTCATCTGCGGCGAATTCAACAGTATACTTATGGATCTTTCCAATCCGGAGTCTGCGGCCGCGTCTGCAGAATTCAGCCGCATTCTCTGCCTGTATGACGGTGAGACCATGATGGGAGACGCCTTCTATGGCGAAGGGGAGCCGGAGCAATGTGAGTCATTTCTGAGCGCCCTGGAGTCTTTCTGCGCCGCTCACCCAGAAAAGGCCGTAGTTGCCAACACGTACTGCTTCGGTACGGGGCGCTGGCTGAGCTTTGCGGATCTGCTTCATCCGCAATCCCTGCGGGCCGCTGAAGCCAGGCTGAATGAACGGCTGATCGCGATCGCGCGAATTTACCCGAACCTATTGCTGATTGATACCGAGTTGCTTTTCCGGAGATATGGGGAAGATACGCTGCTGTCCGACTCGTTTTGGTACCTGGGGCGAATCCGTTACAGCAACCAGTATTTCCGTTCGCTGGCGTCATTCATCCATCAGGCATGCGATGCATTTGCGAGCCGCAGCAGGAAGGTTCTTGTTCTTGACCTCGACAACACACTCTGGGGTGGAATATTGGGCGAAGCCGGGCCGCTTGGAATCTCACTCTCACAAGATGGAACGGGACGGTGCTACCGCGATTTTCAACGCGCTCTGAAAGCGGTTCAGCGCACTGGAGTATTGCTCGCCATTTGCAGCAAGAATAATGCCCGCGACCTGGATCAGGTGTTTGAACGCAATTCGATGATGCTGCTGCGCCGCGATGACTTCGCTTGTATTTGCGCAAACTGGGAGCCAAAGCCGCACAATATCCTGAAGATCGCCGAAACTCTAAACCTGGATATTGATAGTTTCGTATTTATAGACGACAGCCCGGTAGAGCGGGAACTGATGCGCACCTCGCTGCCTAGCGTTACGGTTCCCGAGTTTCCGGCACGAACGGAAGATCTGCCGGCGTGGTTTTTGCGCACGATCGTGCCAGCGTGGTTCGGGAAATACAGGCTTACCGCGGAAGATCGAGGCAAAACTAGACAATACAAGGCGAATGAGGAACGCCGGCAGTTATCCCAGGCGCTCGACTTCGACAAATTCCTCACTAATCTTCAAATCGAATGCGTACTCCATGTCGATCCCGCAGAGCAGATCGACCGGATCGCGCAGATGACCCAGAAAACGAATCAATTCAATCTGACGACTCGCCGCTATGAAATTCCCGACATCCGACGGTTTCTGGACAGTCCCAATCACGCCATCGTACTACTGGAATACAAGGACCGCTTTGGCCCCGAAGGAGCGGTGGGCCTTGCGATTCTGGACTACGCGGAGCTACGCATCGATTCGTTTCTCATGAGCTGCCGCGTGATCGGGCGCAAGATTGAGGATCGTATTTTAAGCAAGGCGTTCGAACTGTTTCAAGCGCGCGGCTGCCCAAGAATCGTTGGAGAGTTTATTCCCACGCTTAAGAATCAACAGGTCGCATCTTTTTACGAGACTCACGGCTTTACCCTCGTGTCTGAAGAGGCGGACGGCCGGAATATTTATGAAAGGATAATCACATGACAGGAAACAGCGAAGCGTCGGTTGCGGCACTGGTTGCATCAGTCCTGAACCTTCCCGTGAGCGCGGTAGGTGTGGACGCGTCGATGGAAACCATTGCGCAGTGGGATTCACTGGCACAACTGAACATCTGTCTGGCCTTCCAGGAAGAGTTTCGCGTGGACATGGATATGGAGACGATTGCTGCCTGTACCAGCGTAGCCAAGCTGGCTAAGTTACTCCCCAATTGATCGGGATTTGACGGGCTTAGATAGCCGTAATACCTGGCTCGGACGCTCCGGTCACTAGATCTCTGAAGGTAACGAAGTCGCTGTTCAGCAAAATAACCTTCAACTTTCTCGTCGTGCTGCGCAGATTCACATACGACATGAAGCGGCGTTTGAGAGACATTTGCAATCGCGGATGACTAGTATCGATTTCGCGTGGGTGAATATACCAGACCACACCCCGTCCGTCTCTTCGTACGCGCTCCGCCATCGCCAGGATCAACCGCAGTGGAAAGAGACGCAGGTAGCCACCGCCGAAGCAGCACTGAGGTCCGAGAAGGGTGTCAATTACGCTGACAGGGAATTCGATCAGAGTGCCCGCATCGGAGCGGATCACATGCGGATGGCGCGGCGCTTCCGGTATTCCTCCATGTCCATGACTGGCTGGAAAAACTGAGCTATCGTAGCTATAGCCCTCACGGATGAGTTCGTCATGGGCCCAGGGCGTATCACGAGTGATTGAGAATCCTGGCGCCCTGTAGCCGAGGACAGGGTGCCCGATGGCATCTTCAATGGCTGCCTTCGCCATGTGGATGTCCTCTCGAAACTGCGCCCGAGATAGACCTTGAATGAGCCGATGACCATACCCGTGGCTGGCAATATCGTGACCGAGTTCCGCAGCCTCTCGAATCAACTTCGGGAAACGTCTCGCGACCCAGCCCAGAGTAAAGCACGTCGCCTTGATGTTGCATGCGGTGAGAAGACCCAGGAGCGTCCGAAAATTCGACTCGACGCGCGTGGGAAGCGTGTCCCAAACGGTCGGATCGGGTGCGCCGGCGACCCCCAAAATGTGAAACCAATCCTCAACGTCAATCGTGAAGACGTCAGGCGGCGCAGGGCCGTGGGCCAGCGCCGCATGGTCTGAAACTGCCGAGGTTTGAACGAGGCTCTTGCGCTGCATCATTGGGATTATGCACGGTAGCATGATAAAGTATAGTCTATCGTTTCAACCTCGAAGCAGCGGCCTTCACCCCTGGGAACTCGATTATGGATGCAGGTCTAGGGTGCACACTCCCCCGCTCGCTTTTTGTATCAAACAGCGCATTGGGTTCTGACCTGTGACGCAGATAGAATCGATATCAAGTCGATACGGAGAAGATGTTTGACCAAGTTGGCCATTCTTGGAACGCGCGGTATTCCGGCGCGCTATGGTGGATTTGAAACTTTCGCAGAACAACTTTCGACAAGACTCGCCGGCATGGGTGTGGATGTTTCGGTGTTTTGCCCAGCTTCCGCGCGTAAAGGTGCTGATAGTTATCGCGGCGTAACGCTAAAATTTGTGAAATTCCCGAATCTCGGAAAGTATTCCGAAATGTTCTGGGACGCGCTGTGTTTCTGCGTTGTACGGCGCCGCTTCGATGTTGTCTATATGCTTGGCCTAGGCGGGGCCTTTATGGCATGGGTTCCACGGCTGTTCGGTGTAGCGGTATGGATCAACACAGATGGCATCGAGTGGAAGCGCACAAAATTCACTTGGCCGCAGCGGGCTTACCTTGCCGCCGCTGAAGCAATGAGCGTTCTGTTTGCGTCGCGCATCGTGGCCGATGCGGCCGCGATCGCAGAGTACCTGCGCAGCAGGTATCCAGGAATTAGGAAGAAGATCTGCACGATCGCGTATGGTGCGGAAATTCCGGCTGAAAGCCCCCTCGAGGAACTGATTGAGGAATGGAATCTAACGCCCAGAGCTTACTATATAGTTGTTTCCCGGTTGGAACCCGAAAACCACGTGCTGGAAATCATAGAGGGCTTTGAACAAGCAAATTCCAGACTGCCGCTCATCATCGTGGGCAGTATCGCGGCTCCCAATGAATACGTCCGCAGGCTGCTCACTCGCCGCAGCGCCAGAATACAGTTCTTAGGTGCAATCTACGATAGTAGAAAGCTCACCGCATTGCGCTTCCACTCTCACGCTCATATCCATGGACACAGTGTAGGAGGGACAAACCCCTCGTTGTTAGAGGCCATGGCTTGTTCGAGCCTTGTTATTGCGCACGACAATCCGTTCAACCGCGAGGTGCTTGACGATTGCGGCCTTTTCTTCAGGAACAACAAAGAACTTGCGGCTGCCGTGAACCACATAGACATGAGAGAAGTCGATCCTGCAATTCTCGGGAAAAGAGCAACAGAAAGAATCCGCAAGCACTATCAGTGGGACCAGGTTGCCGACTCCTATTTGGATCTGCTGAAAGCAACAGGCACGTAACTGACCAAGCGCACTTTTCCAACGCCTGACGATCTACTTTGCACTGCAAAAAATGTCGAACACACCTCCGGCAATCGGCTGGTGCGCAAGTGTCAAGGTACCGCCAGAAATGAAGAGATAGGAACCGGTAAGAGAACCTGCAATAGCATTTCTGGCAGAAAACATGCAGTGCGCAGAACCAGTAATCCCAGGAACGGACGCCGCATCTGAAGCGGATGCGGTTGTTGTGATGGTTGCCAGGTAACGTGGCTCCGTGGAGATTGCGCCCTCAATCGGGCGCCAGTTGATCCCGTCAAAGTAAAGCATGAGACTTTCACCAGCGTTTAGTGTTCTATTCATCCCATCTGGGAACAGGACCTGTCCGATCCCTCCAGCTCCATTCGTAAGTATGTGTCCATCTGAATTGAGCGCCATTACATATAAAATCTGGCCTATTGTCGCTCCGACGAAATTATTGATGGTGTATGGTCCGTTATAGAGTACTATTGCGTTGGCGGATGCAACGTTGATTGTATTCCCCACAACTGAAGCGACCGGAACGTAGTCGAGACCGAGCGGCGATAATCTTCTTACATGCGTGAGCCCATTGGCATCTGGGACAATGGTCGGAGTGGAATTGAAGTTAGCTCCAATAATCACATTACTTAACGCGTGGCTTGTAGAGATGTATATCGTGAAGTTGTTTGTTGTTGTATCGAACTTGTCTCCTGTATACATTCCACTCGTCAGGAAAGCATCATTATAGATTCCTCCCTCGCCATATTGAAGGTTGAATGCAGTGTCAATGACATTGACTGAATTTGCAATCATCCCAGTGATGCGCAGTTCAGCCGCCCGATTGTCGGCCGTATTACCTTCGCAGTCTCCTTCAAAATATGAGTTTTCGATGTTTGCTTGAACAACGCCGGTAAGATAAACTCCCGCGCAGTCATGCAAACTAGTATTCATCCCATTGTATTCCGAGTTAAAGGTGTCGAGAAGGACTCCCTGAGATCCATCGATCTGAGTGTTATCGAGATATAGACCGTAGTCATTGTTCCAATCAGTACGAACATGGCGGAAGGTCAACGCGTTTGTGACTCCGCTGCTAACAACGTTGATTCCGTTTCCCCTTGCGTACTCTACTTCCATATTGTCGAATTCAGTCCATATCGTTCTCCCTGCAAGATCCACACCATTCTGGAAGGCGCCGTAAACCGCAATACGAGAGAATTTATGGAAATCATTCGGCTGGTTAATATCGAGCCGGCCCACGATCTTAAGACCGTCGGCACACGTCATATTGGTCGGACAAATGATTGAAAGATCACTGACCTCATCAAAATGAATACCACCGGTACCGCTGTTTGTGGAATCGATCGTAACTACAGGCTTAGTTGGATCGGCGGGTTCAATCTGCACACATGCACGCTCCTCCCCAATAAGTCTCACGTCGGATGTGGTGATGACCACGTTGTCAAGATACACGCCACATGACAGATAAATCTGAACTGGGCCCGGTTGGGAGTCGATTGCAGCTTGAATGGTTCCATAGGCGTTGTGCGTGGTGATGCTGGGCTTCAAGCGCACCTGCCGCGGAGTTGGATTTGTCAACACCAGTCCGTTACTTGATGGCTCGTGTGATTGCGAAGTTGCTCGAAGAGAGCAGAGCAGGACAATCAGGGGACAAATGACTAGACTTCTCTTTACTGTCGTCTTCATAAGCCAGGAATCCTCATATTTGAGCATCATAGCAGTCGAGAAACCCTGTACTACGAGTTGCTCGTCTCCATTGCGACCAACGTCATTCAGGTCTACAGGACCCGAGGGCCTGTTCTAACAATATGCAGTGACGAGGTTCGCGCCTGGCCAACCTGACCGGGACACGAGACGTTGCCTCCTACTTTGTACATCAGGTGGCGATTAACTGTCGAGAGATCGAAAGGCCGATGCTTCTTGGAGGGGAGAGTTGTGCTCGTGGAGGCCGCAGCCGGCACCTGTCTCTGGCGCGGCCAACCACCGATTTCAACATATCGCCCCTCATCCACTACGCGCTCCCTCACAGTCCGTTGGACCAGAGATTGCGGCGCGGCGTAGCGTTTCCCCATATCTACTAGAGACTCACGTGATGCTGTTGCTTCCAGAGTCTCCTCCTACCGCATCTGGGTCTTCAATCGAACTCGACTTGCTGGGCAAAAGTTTGCTGGGTCATCTTGTCTCCCTGATGGCCTGAGAGGCTATTCTTCTCGACTGCGGACCGCCGAGTTAATGAGAGATTCGTTAACGTTCAGGCGGCTTAGGTAGACCTCCCTGACAATGCTTGCAGCCTTCGTCCAACTATAGCTTTTGATGCGTTCAATTGCGCGTTGGATTAGGCATGTTCGAAGGTTGTGTTGGGTATTGACCGCAATAATGGCATCTCGGATTGCGGCGGTGCTATCCGGGCTAACCATCAAGGCAGCATCTCCGCAGACCTCAAGCAGGGCCGTATGTGGTGAAGAAATTACCGGAACTCCGGATGCCATCGCTTCCAATACGGGCATGCCAAAGCCTTCAGCCCAACTACAGTAGACGAATCCCTTCGCGTTGCGAAAGTAGCTAGGGAGGTGCTCGTCGGGAACATCACCGAGGAACGTGACATCATCAGCAAGACCGAGGTTCGCACTTAAGCGGAGCACTTCTTCATGGCCGAAATGTTTCTGTCCCACGATCACGAGGCGCGGCCGCGGACTTGGGAGCATGGCCCAAGCTTTCAAAATATTGGCGTGATTTTTCCGTGGCTCAAGCCGACCAACTGTCAGGAAGTACTCACCAGGAATGAGGCCTGTCGCCCGAACAAGGGCCAATCCATCTTCACCTGGAAAGAATCGATTCCCGTCGACGCTGTTGAAAATAGTGTGAATTCGGTTGGGGCTGACTCCATAGCGAGTGACGATCTGTTCCTTTGAGAACTCGCTAACCGTGAAAATCTCTGCACTCCTGCGAGCTGAACGGCGTACAAGAATACGGGATCTCGCGACGAACATTCTATCGAAGTATTGAGGATGCGATTCAAAAAGGATGTCGTGGATGGTCACGGCCGTTCGACACCGCAAAAAAGCGGGGATAATGTATTGAGTGTGAAGCAGGTCGATCTTCTCGCGCCGCACCAGTTCCGGCAACTGAAAGAGGAGCCGCATTGCCGGGGAAGCATGAGGCATTCTTACGGCGTGAACGTTCGAAAGTGAGAAACTCTCTGAAAACTGTTGCAACCTCGAGGGTTGGTCGAGGAAAAGTACGAAATCGCACTCCGGGGTCAGCTGGATGACACGAGAGAAGAGTTCCAGGCAGTGCGTTCGAGAGCCTTGGTAGAGTCCGTCAACTACATGGAGATCAAGCCCAATCCGGCGTCGCGGCGCGACGTCCGCCCGAGTTCGAGCGAATTGCTGGTCCAGCATCTATGTTTCCTCTGGCTTGTATCGATTCATATCCGGGAAAAAAGGACCGAAAGCGAGAGACCACATCAGATATTCCTGCGCATTATCCAGATAGCTTCCGGAGAGCTGGAATCCGAAGGCAGCTATAAACATAGCGAGCCTGAACGGATTCAGGTAGACGCGAGTGCGAAAAAAGAGCGCGATTTCTACCGCGAGACGCACTACCACGCCAACGATGCCCAATTCCGCGAAGGTACCTGCAACCGCATTGGGAATAATGCCGACGGTGAACCCAAGTCCGAGATTGGAGACATCGACCATTTTGCCTTGGCCCAACCCCACACCCCACCACAGGCTTTTGCTGGACGCGATGGTATAAGCCACGAGAAAAGAAAAAATAGTTCTCGAGTGCGCCGAAGAGTCACTGCCCGTTGTAACTTGCACCAGTCTTTCCGAAATAGGATTTGGAACCAACAGAAGGAGCGCTAGTAAGGCCGCCAGCGCCGTCAAGAAAATCAATGAGCTTTTGCGCCGCAGCAGGTGTCGGAAGGACACCAACGTGGCCACAGCAACGCCGACTGAGACGTCACTGATCCCCTCAAACGACTGACAGAACAGAAACGGCAGTGCTACCATAATCGCGTAACCTAGGTTGTGTCTTGTGGGTGTCTTTATAAGTCGCAGAATCGCAAAGACGATCAGCGGAACCATCAAACTGGAGTACACCGACGGCTCAGAAGTCAGGAGCTTAAGCCGATAGAGATGACTGGCCCCGATCACGTTTTCTTCGTTGTTCCATAGAATATTCCGTGCCGGAGTGACCGACAGAGAGATCGCGACAAGGAAGACCGCGAAGTTAACAGCGATTAGCTCGTCAAAGAGGCGCTCTAGGTTCACAGTCCGCAGTAGCGCCCAACAGAGTGCATACACCGTTATATATGCTGTCCATAGCAGCACTAGCGATCGTACATAAAAATACGGGGAAGCAACACCCTGGAAGAAATGGGCAATGAAGAATGGAGACAAACAAATAAGGAAGCGGGTGCTAACCCATCGACGTTTTTCGAAATAGAGCCAGCCATAAAGCATCGGGCTGAAAATGGTGGTAAGGAATAGTCCAGCGGGCAGACCCGCGGAGTTCAAGAAAAAATAGATGATCGCCGCCGGAAGGTACTTGTGAACTGCGAGTGGCCGCGACCGCCCCTCGGCTCTGACTTTGACTAGGCCGAGAGGGTGGACAACCGCTTCCGTCAAGGCCGCACCCCGAATTCACGATCGACAATGCGGCTGTGCCGGGGGATCAGAGTTCGTAATGCTTGTCGGCACGCGGACTCAATGATCCGGCTGTTTTCGTCGCGGACAATAAGGGCACGCAGGTCGTACAAGAGAACCCGTGCGATGCAACCAAGCACCAGGACAGCCCTACAGGTGGTCCTCCGAATTCCTTTCATATGCTGATCCACATAGAGAGCAAGGTTAGCAACCTGACTAGGAAACCGCGCAGGACTGAACCCGCCGAAGTGCGTGTAGCGCATTTGCGGAAGAAATCCGCATTTGCTTCCCAAATCACGGCCTCTCTTGCAGAGATCGATATCCTCGACATACATGAAATAACGATCGTTGAAGCCGCCCAGTGCCTGCCAAAGATGTTTTCGAATGAGCAAAAAAGAGCCCTGCACCCAATCTACCTCGCAAGCCTCGCAACCCTCGTAGCGATCGGGTGCAACCAGCATTCTGCGGAGAAATGCAAGTCGTGCGGGAGTGGGAAAGCGTCCCGTACAAGCCCGCCGGACACCCCCACCGTCAGTCATCCCAATGGTGAGGATACCGTATTTTGGATTCTCTTTGAGCCATTCAAGAGCGGGTGCAAGCGGTTCGAGCAAAAGGGTATCAGCGTTAAGCAGGAGCAAGAAATCTCCGTTGGCGTGTGCCGCCGCCAGATTATTGCCTCCTGTGAATCCGACGTTGGTTCCGCTGCGAAGTAGCCGCACCCAAGGATAGTTGCGCTCCACCATGTCAGGGGAGCCATCGCTCGACGCACTGTCCACCAGGATTACTTCTGATCCCAGAGGCGCGAAGCGCATGACCGAATCGAGACATCCCGACAGGTAAGCCAGACCGTTGTAATTAACCAAAATGATTGACAATTCCACAACTGGCTCCACGCCCCGATTTCTTGGAAAGCCCCGCTGTCTCAATCGTTTGCGTAAGATTTCATTATACGTGACAGCGCTCTTCCAGAGAATCTCCGGAGGATGATCAAATGTGTCCGCACCCGCGAGTGATTCGCTGACTACGCTGTGTTAGGTTTGCGTTTCGCGTTCATCTTGCAGGAATAGTTGCTGCCAATCGACTACAGGCGCTAATCCCGTCGACTCCATATGAGTTGCCAAGGCGGGCAATGGCGTCCACAGATGGTATCGCCTGTCGAAGAGTATTGACGGATAACCCCAGAGCCACGTCTTCATCCATGTCTTCATCCAAAACCTGTTGTGACCGTGCAAGCGGAAGTCGGCCAATTCGTGCTTCCGGGTCAGGGCCAGCCATACCGGGCAGTCCATGTTGCCACGGCAATAAGTCCTGAAAATAGGCTCACTGCGGACAAGACTCCGCGTCGAGGCGAGAAACGTGAGACAAGTTGAACTGGCAGTTCGCCAGTATCGGCCTGCGAAGGGGCGGACGTGATGACGTTCCAACCGGGAGGGAATCTCGTAACTGTCGGGGTGATCGTAGGGCGTAACGAAATCTGCATCTGGATTTGCTCGCATGAAAGAAAGCATTTTCTCCAGGGCGCCAGGCAGATAGAAATAATCGTCTTCCGCGAAGAAGACATATTCTGCGTCGCTTTGATTGGTGAGCAAATCGAGTTGAAGTCCAAAGGTTCCCTCATTACCGATCTTGTTCAGGTTGAGGATTTCCAGATCGTGATCCTGAAGAAGCCCCCTAAACAGACTCTCATATTCTTTGGGGCAGCCGTCCAGAAGAGCCCAGACTTTCACTTGCAATCCGCCCAGCGCCTTTCGGAACGAACGAAGACACATCCCGGCTAGCCGGAACTTGTCATTCGAAAAGGCTGCAGGCGTTTTGGAGACGCCCGGGTAGACGCGATAAGCGATAACGAGATCTAACATCTTATGAACTCCCCAAGCGGCCGGTCCAGCTACTTTCCCATAGGTGCGGCACAAGCGATTCTGAAAGCCGCGTGCATAGACCAGAGAATCGGGCGAGAGGCTATCTCTTGATTCTCGCCAGGTAGACGAACTGAAAAGCGAAAAGTCCGGGCGCCACGCTGCACATGATCCGGTCCATTCGAACCGCGATCGGCCCCAGCAATCTTCTCAGGGGTTGCGTCAGCGGCAAAGGCCCGTCTCGTCTACTTCGGAGGATTTCGTAGCCCGCCTGCTTCAGAAGCCCCTCGGACGATTGCATGTCAAAAAACCGATAATGAGTCCTGTCCAAAATACCCCAATCCTGATAGCGCCACCGGCCGATCAAGAACTGGAGGCGCTGTCTCCACCAAACCACGTTGGGCAGGGCAACGACGATGAGAGAATTCGGGCGGAGGACACATTTGAGTCTCTCGAGCAAATCTTCAGGAGAATACAGATGCTCGAGGATGTGGCTCAAAATGACACAGTCAAAGGTCCCCAATCCCGAGAAATCAAAGGTGTTAAGTTCGGCGCAAACGACCTGAGATAGGCGCTTCGAAGCCAAGTCAGCTTCTTCGCGGGAATAAGTTATTCCTACGACGCTACGGTCCCGGATATGACGTAAGCGCTCTCCTGTGGTGCCTGTACCACAACCCACATCGAGGATTCGCTCTGATTCCAAGGGAACAAGGGACAGCACGCACTCATTAATTCCTTCGTAAAGTGTTAGAGGTCTCCGCAATCGCCTCCTCCAGTTCCCAGCATATCGCGTTCCAAAATGCGCGTTTCGTTCCTCACGGCTCAGTTCGTGTCGTCGGCGCGTACATGTGCACGCTGCGAAGACGGTCCGTGTTCCACGAGGCGCTGGATCATTGCAATTCTCAACTGCGTTCTCAATGCCTGCCGCCAATGGGCGGCCCGCGATTCTTCTGGAATCACGGCAAAGATGAAACAGGTGGCCTCTTGAATCGCAGTTGAAAGAGTCGTCGCAACCGCGCATCCAATATGACCAGGACAGGAAGACCGGCCATGAGCCCCGCTATGGTCTCAGTAGTCAGGAGAAGCGGTGGGCCCACAGTCGAAAGGAAATGAATGGACTGAACGATCAGAATTGCGACCACCACACAGAATGAAGATGCCGCCGATGGCAAAATGGCATCGACGATGCCACGAACGGACATTCTCGTCAGACGCATGAGGATGAACAGAAATGTAGGCGTCACAATTAAGGCCCCTGGAATGATGCGCGCAATCGCAAGCGCCATGACCTGAGAATGCACTGAGGAGTGACGAACGGCCATCCCAGCTACCAACAGAAAGCAGATTCCTACCATCGTGCGTGCCCACTCAAGTCCTGCAAGAAAGTGTGGCTTGGCAAGCGCCTGTAGGAGGGGGCCCGTGAAGTAGGCAAAGATGATCACCATCCCGAGCATACACAACACCTTCAGAGCATCGGCCGCCGGTATCCAACTCGGACCAAGAGTGGCCATTAGGGAGTCGCTCACAGCGGCGATGCCAGCCAGCGCAGGGAGGGTGATGGTTGAACTCAGGCGAATACACAACAGCGCACTTTCGCGAAGCTTGGCCGGATCATCCTGTAGTCGCGAAAACTCCGGTAGGGATACCACCTGAATCGAAGAAGTGCAGGCTGCGACGACCGAATTCATGATGCGGTCTGCGAGACGATAAAGACCAACCGGCACTGGCCCAAACAGGATACCCGCCAACACTGAACCGGTCTGAGTGTCTGCAAAAATCCCGAGTTGAGCTGCAAAATTGGACAGGGAGAACCCCATTAAGCTCCGGAGATGAGGCCATGAGAATCTCCAGCGGGGACGCCATGAACTGAGTCTCCAGAGTAGAGCCAAAGCTACGATGTCTTTTACAACTTGCTGACCCACCAATGACCAAACTCCGAACTTTGCAGCGGCCATGGCGGTGCCAGTAATACCTCCCACCAGCACAGCGATGGTATTCCGAATCGAAAGACTTTTGAAGTCCATGCTTCTTGAGAGCACAGCCTTCTGCACAACTGCGAGGGCTTCTATCGGAATACAAAGAGAGAGCACAGAAATCAGGGCCGAGACCTTCGGAGCATGGTTTACAGCCGCCCACCAGTGGCTCAACAGGACGCTGAACGCAATGAGAACTAGGCTCAGGCCGAGATCCATCCAGAACACGGCATCGAGATCTTCTTGCTGTAAATCCTGTTTCTGTATCAGAGCCGCTGAGAGCCCCTGGTCCAGAAACATTTGAATAAAATTCACGAATATCCATGCGATCGTGAGAAGCCCAAATTCTCTAGGGCCCAGCAGAGCCGCGAGGATGACGGTGAAGACGGCAACAAGCCCTCTTTCTCCCCAGATTCCGGCAAATGACCATTTAAGCGCGTTCCGAAATGACTTCTGTGCTGTCATACAATTTAGAAACAAGCAAGAAAGTGTGACGAAAATTGAACCTCTTACTACTTTGTTGGCTTCGGGCTGTCCTTTAACTTTGCCACAAAGGTAAACTCTCGCGAGAGGATTGGAGCAAGAAAAGCAGGATACCTCCTTTCAGGGGGTCCTGCTGCGCTCTTGGACGAGTAAAGGATGGTCCCCGGATTCAATCCGCTGGTTCTCAGCCATTTTCTCACGAGGGCGGGAGACGTCAGATTGACTCCTGCATCCTGATAAACTTTCGCACTCTGTTTCCAGACGAACCAGCCGCGTAGAAATCTGACTCCCGCTAGATAAGGAGACTGAGCGATCACAGTACCGCCTTCTTTAATAAATTGCAGTAACAAACGGATGGTGAGGGCAGGTTGCTTTATGAGATGGAGAACATTAATTAGAAGCAGGCAATCAAAGGTTCGGCCGTGTAGTTGCGCTGCGGCTGCTTCTAGATCTCCCACCACCACTTCGACCCCCTTTGCCGCAGCAACCGCCGAACCGACCGGATCCAGTGGCACGGCAGTCACTCGCACTCCGCGCTGAACGAGCGCAACCTCCGTTGCTCCGCAGCCCAATGAAAGCACACTGCGAACAGTGCCAGAGATCAGGGAAAGAATCTCCGCCCTGGCGGGCTCGTAGTGATCTCTCAAACACTGCCATCCCTTCAATTGAACATCCGCCGGGATCAGGGGAGCACAGGTGTTACCGGCACGATGTATGCGGAGCAGTTCCTCAATCTGTAGGTTCAAATCGTGCTCGGGCAAGCCAAAGCGGGTGAAATATTTATTAGGAAGATGATGCACCGATGATCTCTTAATGTCAGAGACGCAGATCATCTTTTTGAAGCCGCACTGCGTATATGGGTCCGTTGCGGCAGTTTCGAGCATGCGGTACCGACCTTCGTATGGTGCGACAAGAAACTTACCGGAATAGAGTGCGATCTCTAGCTGTTTGCTTGTAAGTATGTAACAAGCAGCATGCTCATTCGATAGATAGGCGAAAGTGCGTCCGCCGATGCCGATGACTGACTTCGGATCCCAACTTGCGCCTGCATGAATGTCGCAATACTTGATTTGCTCGTTCGATCCCTTTTCTATGCGCAGAAAGCCCGGAACCTGATGTGGCGGAAGAACACTCGACTGTTCCAGGAACGCCTCGATATTATCTGCGGTAATGAGGATGTCATCTTCAGAATAGATGAACAGATCGTGATGGAGAATTTGCTCTGCGAATACCTGTTTGTGCGCGAATGGCAGTGAAAAAGGATTCTTGCTAGGGAGGCCAACTCGCACCTCTACATCAGAACCAAGGCTTCTGGGAATATTGGATACAACAATTATCCGGATCCTGTAAGGCATGGAGCGGTACTCCTCGATGATCCTCTGGAGATAGCAATCGTTTTGCGAACCATAGCTGGCGATTACGACGAGGACTCGTAGAGATTCCCGTAGCATTGAACTGGACGTGATTTGATTGTTATCCATTCGACCTTCTGCAGCCAATCTAAAGTTCGCTATCAGCATGGATGGTTGTGACATTGATAACAGCGCCGCGATGATCTTGTAGATTCAACTCCGCCGACCCAAAACCCTCGCAAACCGCTGCTCTTCCATTGCATTCGTATCCAGAGAAACACCGCGCGTATAGTGTGATTCCAGCAACTTGATCTTAAAAGGACGATGTGAAGGCAACAAGCGCCATAGCGTGCTTCATAGGCGTTGTCGCATTCGAATTGCTGCTATGAGTAGCCATGGAACCACGAGCGAAACTCCTGGCGTTACCAGCACATTATATTACATGCAAAGAACACAATGAATCATTTGCGAACCTCAGATCCGAGCGCGTCCGACTCGGACGAATCTTCGAGCGGCGCGCGGGATTTAGAGCCCAGGAAGAAGGAACTTCCCGCATGCTTTTATGGAACGCAATTTGTTCGCGGGAAAACCCAAGGGCGCAGTCCTTCTTGATCAATCGCACCCACGAACATGTTTGCGCTAGAAAGGCAACAGTCGCCACTTGAGCCATTATTGGCCATGATGACTTCCTTGCCGAGAGGAGAAAATCGTCGAACGAAGTCGTGACATAATGGCGAGTAAGATGATCCATTTTCATGGATCAGGATTATTAACAATTCCTCTGCCTACTCCACGATTGCAGATTGAACGGGAACTCCGCGAAGCTTTCCTGTAAGACACATAACGAGTGTTGGGCAAGCACTTTCGAGTGCGCCCAGAAGATCGTGAGACTTCTCTGGGCTTGCCCATCGGCCGACACTTATGCCGGACACTATTTCGCGCTTGAACTAGCGGCAACTTTCTCGGCGTAGAAGTCCCGAGAGAGGGTAAGTCCTTCTTCGAGCGAGATCGTTGGCTTCCAGCCAAGAAGGGTACTAGCTTTTGTGATGTCCGGCCTGCGACGAACGGGGTCGTCCTGAGGCAGAGGGACGAATTCCAGCTTGCTCGTCGAATTTGCCACCTTGAGTACGGTCTGCGCACATTCTAAGATCGTGAACTCAACTGGATTACCAATATTTATAGGCAGATGCTCTTCTGACCTGGAAAGCCGGATGATTCCTTCGATCAGATCAGTCACGTAACAGAAACTTCGGGTCTGGTTGCCGGTTCCGTAGATCGTGATTGCATCGCCGCGCAGAGCCTGCATCATAAAATTAGAGATTACACGCCCATCTCCAGGTTGAAGTCGAGGGCCGTAGGTGTTAAATATGCGGACCATGTGCGTATCGACGCGGCGATAGCGGTGATACGCCATCACCAGCGCCTCTGCGTAGCGCTTGGCTTCGTCGTAAACCGAACGGGGGCCGATTGGGTTCACGTGTCCCCAGTAGTTCTCCGCCTGCGGATGGATAAGTGGATCACCATAGCACTCCGAAGTGGAGGCATGCAGATAGCTTGCGCTGTATTTCTCCGCGATTACCAGCGCATTCTCCGCACCAATCGATCCTACCCTCAAGGTCTCGATACCCAATCGAAGGTACTCCGGCGGACTCGCGGGAGAGGCAAAGTTGAACACATAGTCCACATTTCCTGGGTCGAAGGGAAGGCAAATATCCAGTTGCTCGAAACTGAAGCGCGTCTCACGGGTCAGATGAGAGAGGTTTTCGAGGTTTCCAGTGGAAAGATTGTCGATACCGATAACTGAATGTCCCTCGCTCAACAGCCGGTCCGTCAGGTGGGAACCGAGAAATCCGGCAGCGCCGGTTACGAGTACGCGCATAATCTGGAAGTCATTCTCCAATGCCTAAGGATGATGTGGCGAACCTGTTCTCAGCATCGTATCATTGAATATTACGAGCGCCGAATGACTCTGTCATCGCTCCAGCAGGGTGCATGGCCCCACTTGGAACGTCTGGCCTGCCGAAGCTCACATAGGTGAAGTCGTGATCAATCATGGCCTGCCGCGTGTAAAGGTTACGCCCATCGATCACGATGGGGAAACGAACGGATTCACGGAGGCGGACGAGATCAAGCTCGGCAAACTCTTTCCAATCCGTCAGAATTAATACGGCGTCAGCGTTCTTAGATGCTTCGTAGGCATCCTGGGCATAGTGAAGATTTTCGGCTTGAGGTAATACAGTCATGGCGCGATCCATGGCCGCGGGGTCATAGGCCGCGATCTTCGCACCCGCGTCAAGCAGAGTCTTGATTACGGCGATGGCCGGGGACTCGCGGATGTCATCTGTTCCGCCCTTAAAGGCCAAGCCGAGGGCTGCCAGCCGCTTGCCACGCAAGGTCCACAAGGCCGAAAGCACTTTGTTGAAAAAGACATCTCTTTGTCGATCGTTGATCTTTCGAACTTCATCGAGCAACTGAAAATCTATCCGTTGTTCTTGGGCTACGCAATGAAAAGCCGCCACGTCCTTAGGAAAACACGAGCCGCCATAACCGAGACCCGCACGCAGGAATTTGGGGCCGATGCGGCTGTCCATACCAACGCCGGCTGCGATGTCTTCAATATCTGCTTCCACGGCCTCGGCAAGGTTGGCCACCGCATTGATAAAAGAGATCTTCAGCGCCAGGAAAGCGTTGGAAGCATGTTTGATGATCTCGGCGCTTTGAGCAGAGGTAACCAAAAGTCGCGCCGGATTGGAAGTGTTGCACGTTCCACGTAAAGCGTCCGGTTGCGAGTAGTAGCTGCCACTGGTGAGAGGATCGTAGATCCTGCGCATTAGCTCGGCGGCGCGCTCCGTTCCGACACCCACTACTATGCGGTCCGGGTGGAGGAAGTCCAAGACGGCTGTGCCTTCGCGCAGGAATTCGGGGTTCGAAACCACGTCAAAGCTCTTTGGACCGACTCCGTGCCGGTAAAGCACGCGGCGCACCCATTCATTGGTGTATACCGGCACCGTACTCTTCTCAACAATCACCTTGTAGGCGTCGATGGAACGGGCAATCTCAGAAACCACGGCCTCGACGTACGACAGATCCGCGGCACCGGTATCACCCTGAGGGGTCCCAACAGCGATAAAGACGGCGTCACTCTTCCTGACTGCCAAACCCAAATCGGTAGTGAACTCCACTCTTCGTCCGCCGTGCTTGGCCAGCAACTCAGGAAGAAGATGTTCGTAGATGGGTGCGCGCCCCTCGTGAAGAGTCTTTACTCTGGCTGGATCGTTATCGACGCAGACAACCTTGTGACCGATTTCGGCAAAAGACACAGCCGCGATAAGGCCCACGTAACCTGAGCCTACCACGCAGATTGCAACCGGCCTCGCCATTATCGCTGTTCCCCTAGTCGTGTTGGCATTTGTAGAGAATGATAAATGAGGCTAGCAAAGACCGCTTTGACTGAGGGGAACATTTCCACACAGCGTTGATCGACAGAAATCGCGAAGCGTGGTTATGGTGCCGGAGAACACGGTTACAATGGTGGGTTCCCCACTCGACGAGCCGAATGAAGATCGAGCTCTTGCCAACGTTGAGTTGGCCCATGGTGGCCAGAGTCAGGCCGCTATGCACAATTCGGTCAGGAGCGAAGGAAGCTTTATGCGCAGCCAACGGCGGCGTCAGCGCCTTGATGCACGGGACGACGTCTGCTTACGTTGTCACGCCCACGCCGTCTTTGGCGGAACTGTGCTGGCTTCAAACAGAATTTCGAGGCGGATCATTTCGAACCCTACTGACAGCGGCCACAGCCTGATCGGACCGGCCTTGCCTCCCGTGCGCGGACAGGGACGAAATAGAGTGAGAATCCCCTGTATGTCTGGTGATACCCTTGGGGATACTTTTTCCCCGATTTCCATGCAGCACGATGCAGCCGAGTGCGCGTGCAACCCCTCCCGCAACTCATAGCTGCCACACGATTTATTTAATTCCATGCGCTCCCGCGCAGCCCGCTGTAAAACTGCAAAAATCAGACTCATAATCCCCGACGACTTCGCTCATCCATCGCAACCCCGCAACACAATTTCCAGTTCGAAATCATCTGGCAGCGAATGGCGTGGTACTAAAACCTTCTGTATCACCTTTGTATCACAGCGACCTTTATGGGGATTCAGTCACCATTTGATAAGTCATTTATTTTCTGTGGTGAGCTCGCTGGGATTCGAACCCAGGACCCACGCCTTAAAAGGGCGTTGCTCTACCAACTGAGCTACGAGCTCTCACCGCTGTTCGATGTCGCCAGCACTGTTCAAGTCTACCTTAGGGTGGCCGGGACTGCCAGCGGGCTGCCTTGCGGTCTTCAGCCGCCCGTCCCGGGGCGCGAAGGCGGGGGCGTGAGAAAGCTTGTGGACTCGGGGAGCCGTAGCGTGCTTACAATACACAGGGTTCCATTTGACAAGCGAGCGCTTGTTTCGCGACTGGTACTCAGCTCTCGGGATACAAAGGTAATCCCCTTTTCGGGGGATATGATTACTAGCAGGTCACCTCTGCCTGCATCGCATAGAAAATGGATAGTTTCTCCACAGCATCATGCCACGAAAGTGTTAGTGAGACGACTGTACAAGTGTTATTGATCAGATAACAGAAGTGCCGCTAGGATGCGGGTAGGGCGCTTTGCGTGGGCGTGTATTCGGGCTCCTGTCCCCAGGCTGAAGGTGGCACTCGGGCCCGTTTGCCGGGTGGTGCCTCGCGAACGTCAAGAGTGAGGGGGTAAGTCATGGCAGATCGTAAGACGCTCAACGATCCCAATGAAACTCCAGAGGATGTAGCGACGCTGTATTCGTGGGCGAACCTCCACGGGGCCAAGTATCGCGACTTCTCGGCGTCGCGGGCGCAGACGCGGGAGAAGGCCCGGCAGCGGGTCCAGGAAGCGATGGAAGAGGAGCGCGACCGGGCCCGGCGGCAGGCCGAGATCGACCGCGCCCTGGAACTGCGGCGTGCGCAGGAGGCGGAGGAGGAAGTCCGCAGGGCGAATCTGGCGGCACAGCAGGCCGCGCAATCGGCCGCGCAGCAGGCGCAGCAGCGGATGAGCCAACAGGCGGGCCAGGAGAACGGGCGTCAGGCGGCTTACGAAGCGCTGCCGATCGCGGTGCCGCAGAACGGCCGGCAACAGCCCCAGGGGGACCGTCACACGACGGTGCCGGTTCCGTTCCACAGTCCCGATATCACGCTGCCGTCCGGCTACCGGCCGGCGAGTGCGCCGCAGCCGTTCGCGCCGGTGCGCGAGGACAGCAACGCGCATCCGCGGAGCGCATGGGCGCTGGCGGAGACGGCGACGCGTCCGGCCTGGCTGACATCGGAGCGGCAGGAGTTTGTGCCTCCGGCCGTGCCGCAGGCCCCGGAAGACTCCTTGCAGGGCTCGCGCGACCGGCTTACCTCGCGCTGGTTTGCGTTGAAGGGCGTATTTGAGGGCGCCAGCGCACCCGCTGAGGCGGTGCCGGCTCCTCCGGTCGGGCGCGCACCGGTGCTCGGAGTCTTTTCGCTGGCTGGAGGCGTGGGCAAGACCAGCCTGGTGGCGACGCTGGGCCGTGCGCTTTCCGCGCGCGGCGAGCGCGTGCTGCTGGTGGACACGGCGGCCTATGGGCTGCTGCCCTTCTTTTTCGGGGCGCGCGATCAGCGCCCCGGCGTGTTGCGGACCTTCAGCCCGCCGGTTTCGAGCGGCGACGCGCCCGTGCAGATGGTCACCTTCGACCCGGATGGGCTGAGCCCGGAGGCGGCGCCGCAGGAGACGCTGGCGACGGAGATCGCGAAGTTCTCGCGCGGCACCAGCCGCGTCATCGTCGACCTGGCGACGGCGTCGGCGGGAACCACCCGCCGCATTCTCCGCATTGGACCGATCGTCCTGGTGCCCGTGGTGCCCGATATGAACTCGGTGATCAGCGTCGGCTCCATCGAGTCGTTCTTCCAGCACAACGGCGGGGTGCAGGCCAAGCCGATTCAGCCCTACTACCTGCTCAACCAGTTCGATCCCTCGCTCCCCCTGCACCTGGATGTTCGCGAGGTGCTACGCGAGCGTCTGGGAGACCGGCTGCTGCCGTTTGTACTGCGGCGGGCGCCGGCCGTCAGCGAGGCCCTCGCGGAAGGCATGACGGTAATGGACTACGCTCCCAATTCGACCGTGGCGGAGGACTTCGGCAGCCTTGCCGGCTGGGTCAAGAGCCTTTCGGCGCCTGCGAACATCAGCTATCGCGGAGTGCGGTGGAGCGAGAGATGACGGCAACAGGCCTTTGGCAGGACATCGGGGCCGGAGAAAATCTGCTAACCAAGTTGTTGCGGCTGCTGTTCCTGCTGGCGGCGGCCGGGATGTTCTATTTCCTGGCGGTGCTTCCGCTGACCTGGCCGCAGCAGGCGGTTCTGGGCCTGCTCACGCTGCTGATGGCGCTGGCCATGGCGCGCAGTTCCGACTCGTATCTGATCACTCTCACGCTGATGATGATGTCGATGTTCTGTACCTTCCGGTACGGGTACTGGCGCATCGCCCAGGTGGTGCGGTTCTTCCAGGACCCCGGCAACCACTGGGGCGCGCTGGACGCGTTCTTCATCATGAGCCTGCTGGTGGCCGAGTTCTATGCATTCTTCATCCTGTTTCTGGGATACTTCCAGACCATCTGGCCGCTGCGGCGGGCGCCGGTGGCGCTGCCCGAGAACACCGACGACTGGCCGCACGTGGATGTGCTGATCCCGACCTATAACGAGCCGCTGGACGTGGTGCGCTACACGGCGCTGGGCGCGCTCAACATGGACTGGCCGATCGACAAGATGCACGTGTATATCCTCGACGACGGCCGGCGCAAGGAGTTCGAGCAGTTCGCGTTCGAGGCGGGCATCGGTTACAAGACGCGGCCCGACAACAAGCACGCCAAGGCCGGCAACATCAACGCCGCGCTCAAGAGCATGACTTCGCCCTACGTGGCCATCTTCGACTGCGACCACGTGCCCACGCGCAGCTTTCTGCAGATGACGATGGGCTGGTTCCTGCGCGACCGCAAGCTGGCCATGCTGCAGACGCCGCACCACTTTTATTCGCCCGATCCCTTCGAGCGCAACCTGGGGCAGTTCCGGGTGATCCCGAACGAGGGCGAGCTGTTCTACGGAATCGTGCAGGACGGCAACGACTTCTGGAACGCTTCGTTCTTCTGCGGCTCCTGCGCGGTGCTGCGCCGGGAGGCGCTGGACCAGATCGGGGGCATCGCCGTCGAGACCGTGACCGAGGACGCGCACACCTCGCTGCGCATGCAGATCAACGGCTGGAATACGGCCTATATCAACATTCCGCAGGCGGCCGGGCTGGCCACCGAGCGGCTGTCGGCGCACGTGGGGCAGCGCATCCGCTGGGCGCGGGGCATGATCCAGATCCTGCGCACCGACAATCCCCTGGTGGCGCCGGGGCTGAAGTTTCCGCAGCGTCTGTGCTACTTCAACGCCATGATGCACTTTCTGTACGCGGTGCCGCGGCTGATCTTCCTCACCGCGCCGTTGATCTACCTGCTGCTGAACCACACCAACATTCCCGGCTACTGGGCGGCGATCCTGGCCTATGCCCTGCCGCACCTTACGCTGTCGAACGTGACCAACTCGCGGATTCAGGGCGAGCACCGGCACTCCTTCTGGAACGAGATTTATGAGACGGTGCTGTCGCCCTACATTCTGCTGCCCACGCTGATGGCGCTTGTCAATCCCAAGCTGGGCAAGTTCAACGTGACCGCCAAGGGCGGCATCGTGAAGCGGACTTTCTTCGACGCCAGGATCGCGCAGCCGTTTCTGATCATGCTGATCTTCAACCTGGTGGGTCTGCTGGTGGCGATTCCGCGGTTCTTCATCTGGGACCGCGACCGGCCGGGCACGGTGCTGATGAACGTGCTGTGGTGCGTCTTCAACGTGGTGATCCTGGGCGTCTGCACGGCGGTGGCGCGCGAGATGCGTCAGCTCCGGACCACGGTGCGGATCAACATTGTGACGCCGGTCATGGCCAGGCTGCCGGGAGGAAGGCAGCCGGTCGCGGGCGAGACCATCGACATGTCGAGCGGCGGGGCGAGCATCCGCTTTGCCGAGCCGCTCGAGGCCGTCTCGGAGTCGAAGATACGGCTGTCTTTTCCCATGCCGGCGGTATTCACCGACCTGCCCGCCACGGTCGTGTCTTCGGAAGGCTCCGTCATGCGGGTCCGGTTCGACCGGCTCTCGATAGCCGAACAGGAGGTGCTGACCAGGGTCCTCTACTCGCGGGCCGATTCCTGGCTGGGCTGGGGCGAGTCGCGCGAGAGCGACAACGTGCTGCGCAGCCTGGGCCGGATCTTCCAGATCTCGATGCACGGCCTGAAGGGAACCTTCGTCAGCCTGTTCATGGACCGGAAGAAGAAGCCGGCAAAGTCCGGGTCGCTTTCGATTGCGGGGTCGGCGGGCCTTGTTCTTGCCGCCGCGATCCTGCTGGGCCCAGGCGGCAGGCTGCACGCGCAGATGCAAGGCAACGAGGGCGAACCGCCGCCCGGCACCGCGGAGGCCATGAGTAGCGAGGCCACCGCGGCGCCCGCCCAGAACCCTTCCGTTCCGCCCGGCCAGTACGAGGACAGGTTCACCATCGGCGACGCCGGATCGCCGCAGATCGAGCTGCACGGCATCGACAGCATGCACACGATCTACTTCACGCTGCCGGAGACGCACGTGGTGCGCAGCGCGAAGATTCATATCAACTATGCGTTTTCGCCCAGCCTGCTGCCGCAGCTAAGCCATCTGAAGCTCATCATGAACGGCACGCTGTTCGCGACCATCCAGCCCACTCCGGGGCAGATGGGCGGCTCGGACAGCCATGATGCGGAGGCGGAGTTTTCCATTCCGCCCGAGCTGCTGGTGCACAATAATGCGCTGACCATCGAGTTCATCGGCCACTACACCCTGACCTGCGAGGATCCATCCAATACGGCGCTGTGGGCGCGCGTGCACCGCAACAGCTTTCTTGACATCCGCGGCGATCTGCTGCCGCTGGCCGACGATCTGAAGCAGCTGCCGATGCCCTTTCTGGATCCGGCGGTGGTCGCGCCGCTCAGCATTCCGGTGGTCTTTCCGAGCGCGCCCTCCTACAAGGCGATCCAGGCGGCAGGCATCGTCACCAGCTACTTCGGGCTCATCTCGGATGCGCGGCCGGTGCGGTTCCCGGTGCACATCGGGGCCATCCCGCCAGGCAACGCGATTGTGGTCACCGACACTCCGTCGAGTCTTCCGGCCGCGCTGAATCTGAGCAATGCCAGCGGGCCCACGGTGGCCATGCGCACCAATCCCAACGATCCGTACAGCAAGGTCCTGGTCATCACCGGCGGGGACGCCAACCAGTTGATCACCGCCGCCCAGGCGGTGGCCCTGCGCAGCGGTATGTTGAACGGTCCGCAGGTCGCCATCGATCATCTCACCCTTCCCAACAAACTGGCGGCCGACGCCGCGCCGCGATGGGCGCGTACGGACCAGACCATCGCGCTTTGGAATTACGCCAATGCAGACCAGCTGCAGGGGGACGGATCGGCCCCCATCGATGTGTACTTCCGCATTCCGCCGGACATCTTCTACGGCAACCGGGCCAACGCCAAGCTGAAGGTGGTCTATCGTTACAATTCGATTCCCATCGGCCCCATCTCGAGCCTGCAGGTGCGGATCAACAACGCCTTCATGGGCTCGATCCCACTGATCCCCGGCCAGGACGCCTCGCGCCGCATGGAAACGGTGGTGCCGGTGCCGGTGGTGAACCTGCGGCCGTTTTCGAACTCGCTCTCCTTCGACTTCACGTTCCAGTTGCTCAAGAAGGGCGGCTGCCAGGACACGACCCCGATCAATATGGTGGGTGCGATCCTGCGCGACTCGTACCTGGATCTGCGGGGCTACGCGCACTATGCGGCCCTGCCCAATCTCGAGCTGTTTGCCAACGCCGGGTTCCCGTTCACCCGGTTCGCCGATCTGCAGACGACCGCCGTGGTGCTGCCGGCCGACCCCACCGCGCAGGAGATCGAGATGTTTCTGACGCTGATGGGACACTTCGGACGCCAGACGGGATACCCGGGGCTGCGGGTGACCGTGACCGGCCCCGATGCGATGCACGCCGGCGCCGCCAACGACTTTCTCGTGATCGGCACAGGCGACGACCAGCCGGGACTCGACAAACTCTCCGGCAGCCTGCCCGTGGCCCTGCGCAGCGGACAGATCCAGGTGCGCGACACGCAGGGGTTCTTCGCGCCGCTGCACAAGGCCTGGTGGAAGATCAGTTCGAGCGACCATACCGCCTCGGGCGAGTTGACGGCCGCCGGCACGCCGGACGCCATCATCGAGGGCTTGGAATCGCCGTACTACCGCCTGGGCGGCAAGAGTATCGTCGCCATCTACATGCGCGATTCGGGGGACTTCGAGCCCTTTATGGACACCTTCATGAAGGTGGAGCAGTCGAGCGAGATCAGCGGCTCAGTGACGGTGATGCACGGATCGCAGTTCCAGGCCTTTCGCATCGGCTCGGAGGTCTATCATGTGGGTGTGCTCCCGTGGTGGACGCGGCTGACGCTGTGGTTCATGGAGGTGCCGTGGCTGGCCGCCGTTGTGATCGTGGTGCTGGCCCTTCTGCTGGCCGTGTGGACCCGGCAGTGGCTGCGCGGCAAGGCGCGCAGGCGTTTGAAGATGGTCCAGGACTAGGATTTCTCAAACCGGCACGTTCACCTAGGATGGCGGGGAGTGATTCATTGTCGCGCGCAACAGGTACGCCCAACGGATGAAGTCTCTCCGGCTGCGGGAGACGGCCGCCGCGCTCCGGGGTCTCGAAGGTTTGCGGACGGGCCGAGCCTGGGCGGCGCGCGGCGGCATCCGGCCGGGACCGGCCGCGGAGGCTCTGGGGCGACGGCTGCCGCGACCTCTCCCTGGGAGAGGTGTCTGTTGCTCTTCGCTCTCTCGATGAGTCTGTGCGCCACGGGCGGATGCAAGCAGGGCCCCTGGTCGCTGTGGGAGTCCTACTCGTCGCGGTTCATCGATGCGCAGGGGCGGGTCATCGATCCGCAAGGGGACGCGCGGACGACCTCGGAGGGACAGGCCTACGCGATGTTCTTCGCGCTGGCCGACGGCGACCGCCCGATGTTCGACCGCCTGCTGATGTGGACGCAAGACAACCTCGCCCAGGGCGACCTGGCCACCCACCTGCCCGCCTGGCTGTGGGGCAAGCGTCCGGACGGCTCGTGGAAGACGATCGACCCGAACCCGGCCTCGGACGCCGACGTGTGGATGGCCTACACGCTCGTGCAAGCCGGCCGCCTGTGGAAGAACCCCGCCTATACAAGCATGGGCCGCGGCATGATGGCGCTGATCGCCAGGAACGAAGTCGCCAACCTGCCCGGCTTCGGCCTTATGCTGCTGCCCGGCGCGGCGGGATTTCAGCATGGGACCCAGTGGACACTGAATCCCAGTTACGAGCCGCTGTTTCTCTTCGAAGGGCTGGCCGCTGCCGATCCCTCCGGACCGTGGGGCCAGATTGCCACGAATATTCCGCGCTTTCTGTCGCAGAGTTCGGTCCACGGCTGGGCGATGGACTGGGTCGGCTACCAGCCGGATCGCGGCTTTTATCCAGCCAGTGTCCAGGTAACGGGGAACAAACAACCAGCCGCTCCCGGCGGCAGCTACGACGCGATCCGGGTTTATCTCTGGGCGGGCATGATCAACCCGGCGGATCAAGCGCGCGCGCCGATCCTGAACGCGCTGCCCGCCATGGGCGTCTATCTTTCCAATCACGACGCGCCGCCTGATAATGTGAATGACCAAGGAATTCCATCCGGCAAAGATGGCCCCGTGGGCTTTTCCGCCGCCGTGCTGCCTTATCTGAGAGCGCTCCCCAACCTCTCGAAGGCGAGCGCGGCGCAGAGTGCCCGCATGACGGCCCAGCGGGATCAGTCGACCGGTTTGTATGGCAAGGACTTTGCATATTACGATCAGAACCTTGTCCTCTTCGCGACAGGGTTCATCGATGGTAGATTCAGCTTTGGCCGGAGAGGGGAACTGAAAGTGGGATGGGAACGCCGATGAGGGCTCTCTGCGGAGCTTGGAAGGTTCGGATGGTGGCGGCGGGCTGCCTGATACTCGCGCTGCAGATGGGCCGCGCCCAAAGCAGAGCGGGAGCTCTGACGCCGCAGACGGCGCGCACCCTGCTCGTGGACCAGGCCCATCAACTGGAGGCGCGCGGCCGCCCCGATATGGCCGTGCAGCTCTGGCAGCAGATCCTGCTCTCCGATCCGAAGAACCAGGAGGCGATGGAAGGGATCGCCCGGGACTATAAGCTGATCGGCGCGGCGCAAAAGGCCAGCGATGCGCTGGCGCGGCTGCGCAGCGCCTATCCGAACGATCCCAACATCCCGAAGATCGAAGCGCTGGCCAGCACGCGCGTCGAGAGCGATCAGCTTCGCCATGCAGGGGAGCTGGCCCGCAGCGGCAAAAACGCCGACGCCATGCGCGTCTACCGGCAGCTCTATGGCGACCATCCTCCCGACGGCGACATTGCCCTGGCCTACTACCAGACGCTCTATGGAACGCCGGGGGGCAAGCCGGAAGCAATCGCCGCCATGCGCGCCCTGGCCGCGCGCAATCCGGGCGATCCGCGCTACGCCATTGAGCTGGGCACCATGCTCACCTACAACCAGGACTCGCGCGGCGAGGGAATCCGCCTGCTCGAAGAGCACCGCAGCGACCCCACCGCGGATGCGGCGCTGCGGCAGGCCCTCATCTGGACCGTGCCCAATCCCGCCTTCACGCCCGACCTCGAGTCGTATCTTCGCGAACACCCCCAGGATGCCGAGATCGCGAAGCTTCTCGGCGAGGATCGGGCGGAACTGGCGAAGGGCGGCACAGGGATCGCCCGGACGCCGGCGGAGATCGAGGCCTTTTCCGCGCTGCGGGAATACAAGCTGGAGGATGCGGAGGCGCGCTTCAACGCCATCCTGGCCCGGGAGCCGAACAACGGACGGGCCGCGGCGGGCATGGGCTTCCTGCGCATGCAGCAGAAGAACTTTGGCGCGGCCATCGCCTACCTGAACCAGGCGGAGCAGGACGGATTAAAGGACCGCACCGTCGAAGACGCGCTTCAGACTTCGCGCTTCTGGTACACCATGGGCGAGGCGTCGCAGGCCTTCGACGCCAACCACTTCGACGTGGCCGAGGCCAAGTACCGGCAGGCGCTGGTGATGAAGCCGGGCAGTCCCGATGCGCTCAGCGGGCTGGCGGGCCTCTACATGAAAGACAAACAGTATGCCAACGCCGCCGATGTCTACCAGGCGCTGCTGCGCGTTCAGCCTGAGGGCGCCGACAGCTGGCGCGGCCTGTTTCTGGCCTATGCCCAGGACAAGCAGTACGACAAGGCCCTGGGGGTGCAGGCGCACTTTCCCACGGCGGTCAAGACTGCCCTGGAGCGCGACCCCGAATATCTGAGCCAGCTCGCCGCGATCTACCAGGCCGAGGGGCGCAGCGCCGATGCGCAGCGGGTTCTGGCGCTGGCGCTGGCGCTGCCGTTCCCGAAGAACGGCGCCGGTCTCAAGGTGGACACCAGGCTGCAGTACGCCGGGTTGTTGATGGCGGCGCAGCGGTACGACCAGGCCGCGGGGCTCTACGAGCAGATCCTCGACGCCCAGCCCGACAACCTTTCGGCGTGGCTGGGCCTGATCAGCGCACATCATTCTCTGGGGCAGGACACTCAGGCGATGGCCGAGGTGCAGCGCATGCCCTCAGCCGCCTACCAGGCGGCGCTCAACGATGCGGACTTTCTGGCGCTGCTCGGCTCCATCTACCAGCAGGCCAACCAGCTTGAGGTGGCGCAGGGGCTGCTCGAGCGCGCGGCGCGGGTCCAGCTGGCCAGCGGAGCGGAGCCGGCGCTGACGCTTCAACTGCAGCTTGCGGCCATCTACCTGCAGCGCAACGACACCACACGCGCCTATGCGCTCTACCGCGAGATTCTCACCCGCCATCCCAACCGGCCCGAGGGTTGGATGGGATTGATTTCGACACTGCTCGCCACGCACCGGGAGCAGCAGGCACTCGAAGAGATGGCGCTGATTCCCCCCGCGGTCCGCAAAGAACTGGACGCGGACGTGGACTTTATGCAGGCCGAGGCCAGCGCGTACGCCGCGACCGGCGACATTCCCCACGCTGCCAAGTACATGAATGCGGTCAACGATTACTATGCGCGGCTTAAAGAGGAGCCCCCGCCCAACGTCGCCGTGCAGACTGCCTGGCTGCTCTATAACACGCATAGCGACAGTGCGCTTTACCAGGCGCTGATGGGCCTGGGCGCACGCCGCGACCTGACCGTCGTCCAGCGCGAGACCGTGGAGGAGATCTGGGCCGACTGGAGCGTGCGGCGCGCCAGCGAGGCCATGAACAACCAGGATCCGGAGAACGCGCTCGAGATCCTGGACGCCGCGCTGCAGGCGTTTCCCAACAACCTGACGGTGCGCAGGGCGGTTGCGGGCGGCTATGCGCAGGTGGGGCGCGCCAAAGAGGCCCTGATCCTCTTCAAGACCATCCCCATGCAGAACGCCACCGCGGCCGACTATGAGGGCGCGATCGGCGCGGCCATGGCGGCCAACGATCTGCCCCAGGCCGAATCCTGGCTGCGCGACGCCCTGGCGCGCTACGCGAACGATTCCGGAATCCTGGCCCTTGCGGCGCGGTATGAGCAGGCCCGCGGCGACGATCAGCGCGCCGCGGCGTACTGGCGGGCCTCGCTGGCGGCCATGCCCCAGCCCTCGGCGACCGACCGGCTGGCGCACGAGCTGGTTTATCCGGAAGAGGACACCCGGGCGCATCGGGCCGCGACCGCTGCCGATCTGCAGCGGCTGCTGAACCCGGATAACCAGCCCTTCGCCAGGACAACCAAGCTGCCTCCGCTGCCGGCCTACGGCCCCGATCCCTACCAGGGGGCGGCGCCGGTCGTCCTGCAGCCCGCCGAGTCCCAGCCGCAGAGCCAGCCGGAGGCCGCTCCCGCGACCAGCGCGCCCGCGAATGGCCCGCCCACCAGCGATTTGGAACCTCCGCCAGCCCACGATCTGCAAGCGCAGCCCGCCGCGCCCCAGCACACGGCGATGACAGTGGAGCCGGCAACTCCGCTGCGGCCGTCCACCGGCCGCGCAGCAGGATACACGTTCGCGGTGCTGCGTGCTCAACATAGCGGGGCTCCGTTGCGCCCGGCCGTCTATGATCCGGACGCCAATGAGGCGCATCTGCTGCGGGTCGCTGCCGCTCCGCAAACCGCTGCGGCGCAGGCGGAGAGCCCGGACAATGGAGTCGGGCTTTCGGCGCATGCGCCGCACTCGCTGGCCTCGGATGCGTGGAAGGGGCTTATCTTATCGTTGCTGGCACAGGGCCACGACGCGCAAGCAATCGCGGAGATCGGCAAGATTCCTCCCGACATTCGCAGCATCCTGGACGCGGATCTGGATTTTGTGCAGAGCGAGGCGAGTTTGTATCTGGCGGTGCACGATACGCCCCGTGCCGTGAAAGATCTGAACGAGATTGAGAGCTACTATGCCGCGCAGGGAGGCGCGCCACCGGCCGGTCTTGAAATTCAGCACGCGCTGATTCTCTTTCAAGCCCAGGACGACGGCAAGCTCTACCCGCTGTTGACCCGCCTTGATGCCCGGAAAGACCTGACGGCGTCCGACCGCAAGCAGATTGACGATCTGTGGGCCGAGTGGGCCGTGCGCCGCGCCGACGCGGCGATGAGCGCGGGCGACGCCGCGCGGGGAGTTGAGCTGCTGGATGCGGCTTCGACGGACTATCCCAATAGTCTGACGGTCCGGACCGCAGTCGCCGGGGCCTATGCCCGGCTCGGCCGTGCCGCCGACGCCGTGATGCTCTTCAAGACGATTCCTCCGGATTTGCTGGGGCCGGCGGATCTTGCCGCTGCGATCTCTGCCGCCGTGGCCGCGCCCGATCTGACCCAGGCGCACATCTGGCTCGATGCGGCGCTGGTGCGTTATCACGGCAATCCCTCGATCCTCGAAGCCGCGGCGCGGTATGAACAGGCTCGCGGGGACAACACCCGCGCGACCGAGTACTGGCGCGCGGCCATCGCGGCGATGCCGCCCGGGTCCGGGCCCGCCCCCAGCGCGGAGATCAATCCCGGCAGCGCCGGCAACGAAACCGCCATGTGGCCGGCGATGCCCCCGGGCGAGACCAAGCGCCTTCTTGCGGCGAGCATGGGCGAGGAGACTACACTGCCGCCGCCCAGCGCTCCCGCCGCTCCCCATCCCGCTGGAGGGGTTCAGCCGGCTGCGGAGCCTCCGGCGCCGAATCCGAAGCCGGCCGGCCAGCCTACTCCGTTGGAACAGAGCTCCGTGCAGTCAGCCGCTCCGGCAGTGGGTGTGGACCAAGGTACGCCGCTCGGTTGCGGAACCGCGAGCACCGGCGGCTGCGCACCGGCGGTCGCGGGCAGCGCAGCGCCGAACCCGACCACGAAGCACTCCGCCGCGGCGGCCGCGCCCAGCATCCCGTTGCCGGCCGCGAACCAGGAGAGCGCCGAGGAGGCCCATGCCCTGGCGGTTCTGCAGGCGCTGCGGCGCCCGGCGCAGGGCGATGCGGTGAACGTCGAGACTGTGCCGGCTCCTGCAGAGCAGAGCATTCCGGCCGCGCCCGGACCCACGGCGGCGCCGCCGGTGCTGCTTCTGGCGCAGTACACACCTTCAGCGCAGGAAGCGGCGACGGGCGCATACTCCTCGCCCAAATCGCAGAGCGCACAGCCAAAGCAGACGCCCGCAGCCGGCGAGCCGGCGCCCGCATCGCCGCGCAAGGAAAGGCACCGGCGCGGCAGAAAAAAGAAGGCTCCCGCCGAGACCCTCCCCGCACCTCCGGCCTCCGCGGCACCTGCGTCCCAGCCGGCCGCGCCCACGCTGGGCAGCGTCCCGGCCGCACCTCCCACTCCGCAGGCGCCGCAGATTCCCGAGCAGGTTCCGTCGCAGACCCAGGCAAATACAAACACCGGGCTTAGCAACCAGGAACTCGAACAGCGCAATCTTCCTCCGCTGACCGGCCCGTGGGTGCGCGTGCAGCGGCAGCAGCGGCCGCTGAGCCCGCGCGACGAGGCGGAGCGGCAGCTCCAGGCCATCCAGAGCAGCTACAGCGGCTGGCTGGGCGGAACGGGCGTCGTCAACTATCGCAGCGGCAACCTGGGATACGATCACCTCTCCGCGCTCGTCGCGCCCTTTGAGGCCTCGGTGCCGATCGGCTACAACGCGCGCTTCACCGTGGTCGCCAGGCCGGTCTTTCTCGATTCGGGGCAGGCGGCCGGCAACGCCGTCATCAGCGTGGACGAGTCGACCACCGCCGGAACCACGCTCACGACCATTCCGGAGCCGCTGGGCACGGATACCAACACGGCCGGAACCACCACGACGGGGGTCGGCGTTCCTCCGCAGCAGAACGCCACCGGCGTCGGCGGCGAGGCGCAGTTGATCTTCCCGCACTTTGCTCTCGCGGGCGGCTACACGCCTTCGGGGTTCCTGGTGGCCACCTTCACGGCGCGGGGGTACTGGCGCCCGGCCAATGGCCCGATTACCTTCACCTTTAACCGTGACTCGGTGACCGATTCGCAGCTCTCTTATTCGGGCCTGCGCGATCCGGAAGGGGCCACGCTGGGCACGCTGGGAACCATCTGGGGCGGGGTGGTCGCGAATTACGCTACCGTGCAGTTGTCGCGGGGCAGCGCGCAGTCCGGCTTCTACGTGGGCGCCGGTGGGCAGTACCTGAGCGGCTATAACGTCGAGACCAACACCCGCATCGAGGGCTCGGGCGGCGCGTACTGGCATGTTTACACCATCCCTGAATACGGCGATCTGAGCATCGGGGCCAACTTCTTCGGCATGCACTACGCCAACAATCAGGACGCCTTCACCTTCGGCATGGGCGGCTACTTCAGCCCCCAGGCCTACTTCCTCGCCAACATTCCCTTCACCTGGGTGGGCCACTACCAGACCCATTGGCACTACAACATCCTGGGCGGCATCGGCGTGCAGGCCTTCCAGGAAGACGAGACGCCGCTGTGGCCGCTGGCCGCTCAAAAGTCCCTCGAGACCGGCAACAACAACCCCATGCTGCCGGCTCTTACCAGCGTCGGTCCCAACTACGATCTGCGCAGCCAGGCGGCCTACGAGATCAGCCCGCACTGGTTTGCGGGCGGCTTCTTCAGCGCGAACAACACGCGCAACTACTCTTCGGTCTCGGCCGGGTTCTATGTCCGGTACATGTTCCGCAACCAGCCTGCGGCCATAACGGCTCCAACCGGCATCTTCCCAACCGACGGCCTGCGGCCGTTCAGGGTGCCGTAGAGATAGACCGACGCGAGCGAATCGGAAGGGAGGAGATGCGAGTGTCTTCTCCCTTCCGCGCATGGGCCGAACATTTTAAAGCGGTTCTCGCATCTCTACAGGGCGTTTCAGGCGGCTCCCAAAGGCGATTCCCCACAGTTTCACAGTTTCGCAGGGAAAAGGGGGGAGGGGGCGCCTCTTCAACACGCAGTTTTTCCCGGAGGCAGACAAGATCATAATGGGGATATTTTGCAGGAAGAGGAGGAAATTCTATGCAGTGGCGGGGCGCGGGTTCAAGATGAGCTGATTGCACACGAAAGTCGTGTACACTATTTCAGTATGAAGAACATCACGCTCAGCGCCGAGGAAGAACTAATCGAGCGGGCGCGCCTGATTGCCCGCGCTCAGCGCACGACATTGAATGCAGCGTTCCGCGAGTGGCTGACAGAGTTTACTGCGTCGTCTGGGGATGCACAGAGCTACGATGCGCTGATGCAACGATTGCGGCACATCAAGGCCGGCGGTCACTTCAGCCGGGACGAAATGAATGAGCGATAGATTCTTTCTCGACACCAATATTTTTGTCTATGCCTTCGATGCGGCGACACCCGCAAAATCGCGAAGGGCCGACAACCTGATTCGCGAGGCCCTCACGGCGCATACGGGCCTGGTCAGCTATCAGGTCGTTCAGGAGTTCTTCAACGTCGCGTTGAAACGATTCACGCCGCCGATGAACCAGGTCGAAGCCGAGCAATATCTCGGTGCGGTATTTCGTCCGCTGCTCGGCGTACATTCCTCCCAGGCGCTCTACATAGAGGCCCTGCAACTTCAGGCCACGAGCATTCTTGCCTGGTACGACTCGTTGATCGTCGCTGCCGCATTACAGGCGAAGTGCTCAGTTCTCTATACAGAAGATATGCGGCACGGTCAGCGATTTGGTGGTCTTAAGATCGTGAATCCATTTCTTTGATATTTTGCCCGGATCACGATAAATAATATTAAATTTTTATCTTGTGTTACTTGATAAATTTGATTATTATCGTCCTCGTAGCCAGGAAATCGAGGATTCCCGAATGGCCCTCCCCTCAAAAACCGCTTCCGACTGGCAGGATGTGCTGCGTATCGCCCAGGGGACGGCCCTGGTGGTCGAGCGGGTCAGGCTGCCGGAGAAGCAGATCGCCATCGAGGGGGCCTTTACCCTGCCGGAGCTGGCCCGGTTGAGCCTCGAAGACCAGGTCTTCGTCATCGCTTTTCTGCGCTCCCACGGCTCCATCAAGGAGATGGAGCAGACCTTTGGCGTAAGCTACCCGACCATCAAGGCGCGGCTCAACCGCATCTCCGGGCAGCTTGAATTTGTTGACACCAACCCGTCTCCATCCCGCGCGGAGGTGCTGGAGCGGCTGAAGAACGGCGAGATCGGCGCCGAGGAAGCGATCCGCGCACTGGAGGCGCTCAAATGACTCCCAACATCGCCATAGTCCGCATTGAAACGCCGCACTGGCGGATGCCCGGGCTCTGGATCCCGCTGTTTCTGCTCTGGATTCCGGCTCTATTGCTCTCGCCGCTGATCTTCGCCGTGCTGCTCGGGCTATGTATTGCGGGTCGCGTGAGTCCGTGGCGCGCCATTGCGGTCTTCTGGTCGATTCTGTGCAGCCTGCCGGGGACGAACGTGCGCGTCCAGTCGGACGGCAACCGTGTCTTTGTTCGCATTCTGTAGCAATCGCGCGCGCCGCCGCGCCCCAGCGTATTCGCAAGGAGGAACCCTATGAACGAGAATCGCCGCCAGATATTGGAGATGCTTGCAGCCGGCAAGATCACCGCCGACGAGGCCGAGCGCCTGATTGCCGCCCTGGAGCCGGAGCCGGCCACCACCGTGGGCGAGTTCAACGGCAAGACCGCCGGGAACGGCGCCGCACCCGCGAAGATCCACCCCAAGTACCTGCGCGTGCTGGTGGAGGCAAACGAGAAGGACGACGGGCCGACGACCGTGAACGTGCGCGTGCCCATGCAGTTACTGCGGGCCGGCGTGCGGCTGGCGAGCCTGATTCCCAAGCAGGCCCACGACCAGCTGGACGAGACGCTGAGCAAACACGGGGTGCCGCTCACGCTTTCGCAGATCAAACCGGAAAACCTGGAAGAGCTGATTGATCACCTGGAGGACCTGACCGTGGACGTGGACGCGAAAGAGGAAAAGGCCAAGGTGCGGGTGTTCTGCGAGTAAAGGGCAGGGATCACTGTTTCCGCACCGGCTTCTGCATCGGCACCACCTGGACGGTCACGTCGCGCACCTCGTTGAGGAAGCGGTTGAGCACCGAGCCGCGCAGGAGGATGTCCCAGCGCGAGCGGGCCGACTGGCCGAAGACCACGTGGGAGATGTTCTCCTGCTGGGCGAAGCGGATGAGCGCGTCGGAGACGTTGCGGTCGCTGAGGGAGATCACCTGCGCGCCCAGGTCGCGCGCCATGCGGCGGTACTCCTCGAGGCGGTGAAAGGCCTCCGGGTCGCCGTGGCCTTTGTCGTCGGGCTTGGTCACGTAAACGGCGTACCAGTTGCTGTTGAGCCGGCCTGCGATGCGGGCGCCCACGCGCAGCAGGCGCTCCGTGCCGGGGCGCGTGCTCAGGCACACCATGACCTTTTCCGGGATGGGCGCCTGTTCGAGGCCCTGGGTGCGGCGGTACTCGGCGGCGCGATTGCTCACCTGCTCGGCGGTGGTGCGCAGCGCCAGTTCGCGCAGCATGTTCAGATTGCCCTTGCGGAAGAAGTTGGCCAGCGACTGCTCGACCTTTTCCGGCGCGTAGATCTTGCCCTGGCGCAGGCGGCTGCGCAGCTCGTCGACGGTGATGTCGATGTTGACCACCTCGTCGGCGCGCTTGAAGAAGTTGTCGGGGACGGTCTCGCGGATGACGGTGTTGGCCGAGCGGTTGACTGCGTCGTTCAGCGTCTCGAGGTGCTGGATATTGACCGCCGTCATGACGTTGATGCCGGCGTCGAGCAGCTCCAGCACATCTTCGTAGCGCTTATGGTTCTTGCTTCCGGGGACGTTGGTGTGGGCCAGCTCGTCGACGACCACGGTCTTGGGACGGCGCGCCAGGATCGCGTCCACGTCCATCTCTTTGAGGTTGACGCCGCGGTAGGGAATCACGCGCTGGGGAATCACCTCGAGGTCCCGGATGCAGGCCTCGGTCTCCTTGCGGCCGTGGCTTTCCACAAGCCCGATGACCACGTCCACGTCCTGCTGGTGGCGCATCAGCCAGGCGTCGTTGAGCATGGTGTAGGTCTTGCCCACGCCGGGAGCGGCGCCGATATAGATGCGCAGCCTGGCGGGTTCCTGCTCTTTTTCCAGAACGATCTCGGCCATCGCTCAGCCCACCTCGACCGGATGGCGCTTTTCATCCACAGTGGCGATGGGGAGGGTGAAGCGGAAGGTGGTGCCGTGGCCCAGCCGGCTCTCCACGGCGATCTGCCCGCCCAGGGACTCGACCAGCCGGCGCACCAGCGCGAGGCCGAGGCCGGAGCCGCGCTCCGAAGATTGGCTGAAGCGGTCAAAGATGGTGCTCAGCCGCTCGGCTTCGATGCCGCGGCCGGTATCGCGCACCGAAAACTGCACGAAGTTCTTGATCTCCTCGGCGGTGAGGAGGATCTCGCCGTCTTCCGGGGTGTAGCGCAGCGCGTTCACCAGCAGGTTGTCGAGGATGGAGCGGAGAGCGCGGCGATCGGCCTCGACCACGGCAAGATCGGCGTAGGCGACGACGTCCATGTGGATATGTTTCTTGGAGGCTTCGTCGCAGAAGCGGTCGCGGGCCTCGCGCAGGGCCTGAGCCGGCCGCAGCCGCTCGAGCTTGAGCTCCCGGTTGCCGCTGTCGAGCTCGGCCACTTCGATCAGGTCGCTCATAATGTCGTCGAGGGTCTCGGCCTCCTTGCTGGCCGTAGCCGCCAGTTCGGCCTGCAACGGCCCGAGGTCGCCGCCGTACCCCTGGTTGAGGGCGTAGAGCCCGCGGCGCAGTTGCAGCAGCGGGTCGCGCAGCTTGCGGCTGGCCACGGCAATGAAGCGCGTCTTGAAACGGTCGGTGTCCTGCAGCGTGGTCACATCTTCGAGCGTGGTGACCGCGCCCAGCAGGCGGCCCTCGGCGTCGCGCATGGGGGTGGTGCGCAGCCGGTAGCTGCGCTCCTTGTCGCCGATGCGCATGGGCAGCAGCGCGGCCTCGTCCTCGGCGGCCACGGCTTTTTGCATCGACACGGCGTCGCGGATGGCGTCGAGGATCTTGCCGCCGCCGGGCGTGTTGGCCAGCGCCATGCGATCGGCCGCCGCTTCGCCGAGCAGCTCCGACGCCGACTGGTTCACCTTGAGCACGTGACCTTTGCCGTCGGTGACGATGATGGGCTCGAAGATCGACTGCAGCACCGCGTCGGAGAGCTGGAACTCCATCTGCCGGCGGCCGGCTTCGGAGTCGCGCAGCTCGCGCAGCCGCACGGCGATCCGGCTTAACTCGCCGGCGATGATGCCGAAGTCGTCATGGCCGCTCCAGCGCACCCGGTGCTCCAGGTTCCCCTGGGCGATGCGGTGGGCGTCGCGGGCGAGCATGCGGATGGGGCGTAAAACGAAGTAGATCGTTCCCACCTCGACCAGCAGAGCGGCGGCGATAAAGCCGAGCGCGAGGGGCATCTCCCCGGCGCGCTCGAGCGCCCCGCGCGCCGCCAACACCAGGCCCACCGTCAGGCAGGCCAGGACCACGCATCCGAGAAACAGCCGCTGGGTTAGATTCAGCATCGCCCGAGCCTGCGCTCGCAGGGCCTCCACCTGTCAGAGTATCTCTTTCATTCTGGAGGAAGGGGCCGGCCTGCGCAACGGGCGGCGAGTGAAAGTAAAGGCCGGCCTGACCATCAGCTCCCTTCCGGCCAGTCACCGAGGCGGCGCGCTTGAGAGCTTTTGAGGGCACTGCCGGTTCACGGCACCTGGCAAACCGACAGAAGCCGGTTGTGCCACCGGCACAGCAGCCCTGCCGGCGCGGGATATGCCACCAGCACCCAATCGACGCCGAACTCGCGCCGCAGGCGCTCGAAGTCCGCCAGCTTGAAGTGCTGCCAGCCCCGTTGAGCCTCCACTTCCCGATTCCACTCCGGCGCAAGCTGGGGCGCCAGCGTAACGGTTGCAGTGTCCTTGAGGGCGTCGGCGAGCTGGCTGCGTTCGGCAAGGGCGCGAAAACTGTGGTAGTCCTCACCGGGCGCGGCGAGATAGTGGGGACCGACGGCGAAGTAGGCGTCGACAGGTGTGTTCTTGCGAACCCAGGCGAAGCTCTGCAGCCAGGGATTGGAGGAGTGCACCCAGGGCAGCTCCAGATGAGGACAGGCACTGAACTGCGCCGAATGTGCCGCCAGCATCGCGCCGTTGATGGCGACCAGATAAACCGCCCATCGCCCCGCGTGTGCCTTGAGAAGGTGCCTGCCGGCGAGTGCGCCGCCGGCCAGGGCGAGGAAGTAGTAGATCAACTGGAGATACCGCATAGGCTGCAGGGGCGTGAGCCGGACGAACTGAGGCGGTGTGAGGACGAGGAATGCGAATGACTGCATCAACAGGCCGTAGCCGAGAACGGCCAGTGCGAAACGGGCCAGCCGGGTTTCGCTGCGCCTGCGCGCATATCGCCAGAGCAGCCAGAACAGCAACAGCGGCGCCAGGGCGCCGAGCCACTCGTACCACGCCCATTTGTAGAGAGATATGTAGGGCTTTAACGCGAGCGCCTTGCGCCAGGGTGGCGTGGCCGGGGCAAAGAACCAGCCCAGCGGCACCAGGGCTGCTGGCCATGGCGGCATCGCCTCCGCTCCCGGATGCCTGCGCAGAGCCAGGGCCAGGATGACGCAAAACGCCGCTCCCATGGCCCCCATGAGGGGATGAAACAGAATTCCCGCGGCGAGCAGGGAAGCGGCCTGCCCGGCGCGGCCGGCAAGGACGCGCCAGACCGCGAGCAGAATCAGGGCGGTGGCTACGTTGCGCGGATGCAGATGAAGGTCCGCGAGATAAAGCGCCGTGCCGGCTACGGGAAGAGAGAACATGGCCGCCACCATGGCCACTCCCGCCCAGCGCGCGACTTCTTCGTTAAACAGCAGGCAGGCGATGCGCCAGCACGCAAAGACGATCAGCAGAATGCAGGTGCATTGCCCCAGGAGCTCCGCTCCAGCGACAGGAATCCCGGTGCAGCGAACGAACTCCGCTAAGCATTTGTCAAAGACCGTGGCCTGGGCCTGCAGCCGGAAGAAAGCCGCATCGTGGGGATAGAGCGCGGGGTTCAGGTCGCGCTGCACCGCGGAGAGATAGATCCCGTCGTCCTCGAGTCCCGGATGATAGCCCATGACCGCGAAGGCCGCGGCCGAGAAGAAGAGTACCAGCAAACCGCTTCGGAAGAGCGACCCGTTCCACCGCAAGAGATCCCGCCCCCGTTCTCTTGGACGGGCGAGGATGGAAGGCTCGATGCTCATATTGGGGAGACTGCCCTGGGGCCTGGGCCGGAACGTCGCGCCTGTCAGAGGTTGGATAAATCAGCGCTTGGATAAAGAAGACTCGGCGATGCCGAACTGTTCCACATGCCGCGACCGGCGCAGCATGGTGAGCACCAGGGCCTCCAGCTGCTGGGGCTGCACACGCGCCTTGGCCAGAAAATGGGTGGGCCCCAGGGTCAGGTGCTTGCGCTCTTCGGCGTTCAGCTCCCGCGCCGAGTAGACCACCAGCGGCAGCCGGGAAAGGTTCTCGTGCTGGCGAAGCCAGTCCACCAGGTTGAAGCCGTCGCCGTCGGGCAGGCCGATGTCGAGCACCAGCAGATGCGGTTGGAACTCGAAACACAGGTCGAGGGCCTCACGCAGGGTATGGGCGGGGCGCACCGCGATGTCCTCGTGCGAAAAAACCTCGCTGATCACGCGGGCCAGATCATGATCGTCTTCCACCACGAGGACGCGCGCGGTCTCTCCGGGGCCGCACAGTACCCGCGCCAGCTCGCCCAGCAGTGCGCCTTCGTCCACAGGCTTGGGAACCCAGCCTTCCGCGCCCGCGGGCAGCTCGGCGGGCTGCTTGCGGCCGTCCATGCTGAGCAGCACAATCGGAGCCTTTCCCCGGGGATCGAGTCGCCGCAGCATGGGCAGGATCTCCCAGCCGTTCATGCCGTCCAGCGAAGCGTCGAGAAGGATGGCGGCCACCCCGTCGTGGGCCGCCGAGAGAGTCTGCTCCACGGTGGTGGCCTGCACCACGCGGTAGCCGTGGCGGGCGAGCTGTTCGGCGGTCTTGAGCCGCGTCCCGGCGTCGGAGTCGGCCACCAGCACCACGCCGCCGGCTTCCGGCTCAGGAGGAACCTCGGACGAGTCCACCGGATCGGGCCGGTAGGGGAGAAAGACGCGGAAGGTCGAGCCGCGCAACGGGTTGCGTTCGGCCCAGATCCGGCCGCTGTGCTGCACTACGATGGTGCGGCAGATGGCCAGGCCCAGGCCGCTGCCGCCCTTCTGGCGCGAGTCGGAGGCGTCCACCTGCTGGAAGCGCCCGAAGATCGCCTCCAGCTTGTCGGCGGGAATGCCGCGTCCGTGATCGATGACCGAGAGGGTGACGCCCGCCGATCCCGGCCGGATCATCACCGAAACCGTCGAGTTCGGCGGCGAAAACTTGATCGCATTCGAAAGCAGGTTGGTGAGCACCTGCAGCAGCCGGTCGGGGTCGGCAGCGATCTCCGCCTGCGTAGTGTCGTGGATGAGCTGCACCCCGGCCGACTCGGCCACCGGCTGCATCCCCTCGATCGCCTGGCGGACCAGCTCGGCGAGCTGCACCGGGCGGAAGGCCAGCGGCTCCCGGCCGCTCTGGATGCGCTCGAGGTCGAGGATGTCGTTGATGAGCCGCACCAGCCGGTCCGAGTTGGAGAGCGCGATGCGCAGCAGGTTCGACGCCTTGTCGTTCACCTGGCCCAGAATCCCTGACGACAACAGCCCCAGGGCGCCGCGGATGGAGGTGAGCGGCGTGCGCAGCTCATGGCTGACCGTGGAGATGAACTCGTCCTTCATCCGGTCGAGGGCAAAGCGCTGGCTGATGTCGCGAAAGCTGAGCACGGAGCCGGTAAAGCGGCCCTGCTCGACGATGGGCGTGAGCACGTACTCGGCCGCGAAGGCGCTGCCGTCGCTGCGGAAGATATTGTCCTCGCCGGAGAGGGCGAGATGATGGCCGGCCGCCCGCCGGATGGTGCAGTCTTCGCCGCATCGCCGGTCGGGGCCGGCGGCGCCGTGCAGCACCTCGTGAACGGCCTTGCCCACCAGGCTCGCAGGCGGCGCGCCCAGCAAGCGGCCGGCCGCGGGATTCGCGAAGCTCACAGTCCCGGCGCTGTCCAGCCCGCAGATTCCGTCGGCGACCGTGTCGAGCAGGATCTCCTGCTGGCGGTAGAGCTCTTCGGCGCGTCCCCGTTCCTGGGAACGGGCCAGCATCTGCCCCAGCGACGCTGCCACCGTCTCCACGGTCGCCACCGCTTCGCGGTCCTCCCGCAGATGGTTGTGGCAGTAAAACTCGAGCACCGCCAGAGTCCTGCTGCCCACGCGCACGGGCACGGCCCAGCCCGACACCATCTGTTCGCGGAGCGCCGATGCCACGCGGAGGGTTGCCGGCAGAGATGCCAGGTCCTCGATCCACAGCGGACCGCCGCTACGCCAGGCCCTCCCTGCCAGATCCTCGCCGGCCCCGATGGTCTGGCCCATGCTGTCCTGGATGACATTCTGCGCGTTCTGGGCAGGCGCGGCCCAACCGGTGCTGAAGCGCAGCCGCTCTTCTTTGGGGTCCACCTCCCACTTGATGGCTACATCCCAGCCCTGGGAGACGCAGAGCGCCTCCAGCGCGCGGGCAGAGGCAACATCGGGCGTGATGTTTTCTCCCACAATCTGGCTTACCACCAGCTGCAGAGCCAGCCGCTGTTCGCGCTGTTTTTGTCGGGTGACGTCGTGGAGCAGGCAGCGCACCGCCAGCGGACTGCCGGCCCTCTGGCGCTGGCTCAGGCTCAGCTCCATATCCAGAACCCGCCCGTCCCCGGTATGGTGCCGCACCGGCGCACGGTCGACCGGCTCCCCGCTCACGGCTCTCCGGAAGAGCGACACCACTTCTGCCCGTGATGCGGGCGAAAAAAGCTCTTCGAAGGACTCCAGCGCCAGCAGGGCGGAGTTCTCGAGCCTGAAGCACCGCTGCCACGCCGGGTTGGCGTAGAGGAACCGCCCCGCAGGACTGAGCGTGGCGATCATTTCGTTGGAGTTCTCAAACAGGTCGCGGTACCGTTCCTGCGACTCCCGCAGCGCCTGCTCCTGGTCGAGGGTGAAGCTGCCGTCCACGGCCAGCCCCATCAGCCCGGAGAGCGCCCCGGCGTCGTCGCGCAGCGCCGAGATATGCAGCGTTACCGGCAGCAGGGCCCCGTTCTTCCGGTGCAGATGCACCTCGAGACCGGGCGTCATGCTGGGCGGCAACTTGCGGATGCATTCGACAAAGGCGGCAAATCCACTCTCCGCTGCGGCAGTCCCCGTGGTTCTGGTCAGCTTGCGCAGCTCCGAGACCAACCGCTCCGCCTCGCCGGGCGCCAGCAGCTCGGCTCCATTCCAGCGCTCCGCCAGCTCCGCGGCATGATAGCCCAGCATCCGCTCCGCCGCCGGATTCACATAGGTGAGCCGCCCTTGCAGATCCACGGCCGCGATGCCAGGCGCCGCCGAGTCCAGCATCTCTCGGTGCGGGTCGGCCGCCGGCGCCATGGGTTGAGTGCGACGGCTGGCCAGCAGGCTGGCCCCAAGAATTCCAGCCGCTGCGGCCGCGGCCAGCATCAGGATCTCGCCGGCGCGCTCGCCGGCCGGCATGTGCGCGGCCAGGGCCACCGCCACGGCGGCCAGCACCAGCATTCCCAGCGCCGTCCAGAGAAAGGGCGCACCCGCTCCCGCGCCTCTGGCAGCTCCTCCGCTGTTCGGGGTCGCGGACACCCGCGCTGTCTCGACCATGACTGGTCGGTCGCCCATGGTTCCCCCAAACGCCCAAACGCCGGATTTCCCCCCTCCGCCGTGCGTTTTGAGCGCCTTCGATCGCGTCGTCAGGGTTCTCGCTCCGCAATCCCCATGTAGCGGAGCCGATCTCCTGCGACCGATTGCCGCGTCCTCACGTCGGCCCTGGTGTCGGAGCGGCCGTGGAATTCGCTGCAATTGGATTCGCTGTCAGTATAAGGGTTTGCCGGCACTCTCACTAGTTAAATCGGAGATCCGTATCCCCGGGTGAAATGGCCGGAGGTTTCATTATTGATACGGAGTCCCGGAAATGGCGGCGCCAGCAGGCGCACCGGGCGGCGGACGCCTCATGGTCGCGGCGGCGGGACGATTGCGGGCGGATATACTCTTGCTATGCTTCGTCCAGCCTTGCGTTCTCCTGTTCTGCGCGCGGCGCTGAGCGCCACAATCCTGACGGCTTTCTTCGCTCAGCCCCGGGCCGCCCGCGCCTGGGGCAGCGACGGCCACCACATGATCAACCGTCTGGCCGTGACCACGCTGCCCGACAGCGTTCCCGCCTTTCTGCGTTCGCCGGCTGCCGTCGACGAGATCGAGTACCTGGGCCCCGAGCCGGACCGCTGGCGTTCGCCCGCCGAGCCCGAGCTGAGCGCGGCCCAGGCCCCCGAGCACTTCATCGATCTGGAACTCGCCGACGCCCTCGGCCCGCTGCCCCACAAGCGCTTCGACTTTCTCGCCGAAGTCTATGCGGCTCACCAGGACCCGACGAAGATCGGCCTGCAGCCGTGGGAGGCCGACGAGGTCTGGGAGCGGCTCAAGTCCGCCATGCGGGACTATCGCAACCTGAAGGCCGAGGGCCAAAACACCATTCCCGTGGAGCAGGCCATCCTCTTCTACGCGGGATGGCTCGGCCACTACGTCGGCGACGGCTCGCAGCCGCTGCACACCACCATCCAGTACAACGGCTGGACCGGCCCCAACCCCAACGGCTACACCACCAGCCACCAGATTCACTCCCGGTTTGAGACCGCCTTCGTCTCGGCCAACATCCACCTCGACGACGTGGCGGCGAAGATGACCCCCGTTCAGGCGATCGAAGGGGACATGTTCGACGCCTATGTGGCCTACCTCCGCAAGACGCACGGCTACGTGGACGCGGTTTACCAGCTCGACAAGGAGGGCGGCTTCGAGGGCGCCGGCACCCCGGCCTCGCGGGCCTTCACCGCCGAGCGTCTCGCGGCCGGGGCCAGCATGTTGCGCGACATGATCTACTCCGCGTGGCTCGACAGCGCCCAGCCGGTCCCGGAGTGGCATCCGCCGGCGAAACAGGAGACCAAGTAACTGGATTCAGTCCCGGGCCTCGCCAGCGGCCAGCAGGGGAATACGCCGCAGCACCATGTTGAGCGCCACGGTCATCAGCGCGATCGCGGGGCCGGCCACGAGCAGCCAGGCCGCCAGGGCGTGCGCAGCCAGACCTGCGAACTGCCATGCCATCGTGAAGGGCGCGCTGGCGCGGATCTCCGAAGCAGCCAGGAGATTTGCCGGGCCGGAGGCAAACAGCCTCTCGCCCAGCCGTGCGAAGGGCACGATCAGCACCAGCTGCAGCGGCATCACCGCGTAGTTGGCCGCCTGGATGGCCGGCAGATTGAGCCGCAGCGCCAGCGCCAGTCCCGCACACACCAGCGTCGGCAGCCCCACCACGGGCAGGCAGCCGATCGCAAATCCCAACGCGAGGGTCAGCGCCAGCCGGCGCGGCGAAATCCCCTGCCGCAGCCACACAGCCGCCTTCTCTCCGAGCAAGTTGGGATGGAATGGCATCGCTACCTCAGAGCCTATGGAGTTCGATGGATACAAATGATAGACGTGCCGTGAATCTTCAGTAAATGAACCAAAAGAGGCATCAGCTTTGGAGGGATGCCGAAGCGGGAAGGGGACTGCAGGCCCATCTCCGCGTCCGGTCTATCTTGCCTGCGCCCCGGTTTGCCGCGAGCGCCGGAATGGCCAGTACAACAGCAGAAACAGCGCCAGCGCCACCGCCTCGGTGGCCGCGATGTACCACGGCCAGGGCCCCAGGAAGCTGAGCAGCGATGCGTGCTCGGGCTTGGCCCGCAGGTACATGTAGTCGGCATTAAAGAGCCGGTCGAAGATGCCGTCGAATGCCGCCAGAATGTTGACCGCGATCATGGCTCTTCCGACCGATCCCGGCCGCGGCCGCGCCTGGCCTGACCACAGGAGGTAAAGAACCCCGCTCACGGCCAGTCCGTGGTAGACGAAGAACTGCACCGTGGCGAGGGAAGGGAAGCGGACGGCGATGTTGGGCGTCAACAGCGCCATCGTGGTTCCCGCCAGCGCCCAGTAGTAGGCGACGTCGAACGCCGCAGCGTTGAGCGATAAAAGCGCCATGGCGGTCAGATACAGCGTCATGTCGCACAGCTCGAACGGCAGCTGATCCGGAAAGATCGGCTGGCGCGTAATCGCGAGATACGCATACCAGAACGCCGAATCCGCCAGCAGCATCACGCCGAGTGCGACCCGCAGCCACTTCGTTCCGGCGGGCAGTCGCCGCTGCACCAGGGCCAGGACGGCCGCAAACAGAGGGACGGCGCCGAGAATCGCAAGGTGCGCCGGGCCGAAGAGGCGAAAGTTGGTCGTCATGGTTGATCCGCACGATATGCCGGCCGCGATGCCGCGCCCTCACCCCGATTCGTCTTTAGCCTACTCCGGCCGGCCAACCGCGCCCGCCCCGCTCACTCCGCTGGCTCTGCTCCTTCGGCCCTGTTAGCCTGAAAGCTCCCATGACCGCCGTCGCCAGTCCCGGTCCGATCCTCTGCGCGCACCTGTTGCGCGGCGTCGACGCCAAGCTTGTTGAACTGCTCGGTTCGCTCACTCCGTCCGAGTGGGATCTGCCCACGGTAGCTTCGCAGTGGCTGGTCCGCGACGTGGCCGCCCATCTGCTCGACACGCCCCTGCGCAAGCTCTCGCTGGTGCGCGACGGCTGGACTGCGGAGAAGGTCGAGATTCGCTCACACCAGGACGTAGTCAACCTCGTCAACCGGCTCAACCGGGAGGGGGTCGCCGTCTATCGCCGCCTCAGCCCGCCTGTGCTCATTCGCATCATGGAGTTTGCCTGCGACCAGAGCGCCCGTTTTCACGAATCGCTCGATCCCTTTGCGCCCGCGGGCTTCAACGTCAGCTGGGCCGGCGAATCTACCTCGTTGAACTGGTTCGATACCGCCCGCGAGCTTACCGAGCGCTGGCACCACCAGCAGCAGATCCGGCTGGCCGCAGATCGTCCGGGCATTATGATTCCCGAGCTCTACCACCCCGTTCTGGATTGCTTCCTCCGCGGTCTTCCGCATCTCTACCGCGAAGTGGAAGCGCCGGCGAACGCGGCCGTTTCGATCGAAATCTCCGGCCACTGCGGCGGCCGATGGGCGCTCGTCAAGGCCGAAGCCGGCTGGACGCTCGCGGCTTCGCACACTGGCGATTTTGCCGCACGGGTGACGATCCCGCAGGAGATCGCCTGGCGCGTCTTTACGAAAGGGATTGCCCGCGCCGATGCCCGCTCGCTCTGCGTCATCGAAGGCGACGCCGCCTTGGGCGGGAAGATCCTCGAACTGACCGCAATCGTCGGCTGATTCCTGCGCGCCGGAATCGAGCCGCTCAGGCGGAGTCGTGATGGGCCGAATCGACGGCCGCAGCCATCAGTGATGGCCTCCACCACTGCTGCTGTGCGATCCGCCGCCACCACCTCCACCCCCACCGTGGGAGCCGCCCCCGCCACCGCCGGAAGGATGACCTCCGCCCGAGGTGCCGCGGCTGGGAGCACTTTCATTGCGCGGTTGCGAGTAGTTGTGGCTCGGCTGGGAGTAATTTCGGCTCGGCTCGTTGCGGGTTGGCTGCGTGAAGTTGCGATCGGCCCCGCGGAACGTCTCTTCGGGCGCGGTCCGCGGCGCCGGCACATAACCGCGGCGTTCCACCGGCATGGTGGTGCGCGCCGGAACGTTCGGAGTCCGCGCCGGCGGATTGAACTGCTGCCGGATCGGATAGTTGGGCGCGGATCCTCCCGACATCGTCCGCGCCGGCACAGGTTGCAGCGGTTCCACGGTGTGCCCCGCGATCACCACGGGCCCCGTCCTTGCCCGCGGCGGACCGCTGTAGCCGCCCGCCGGTTCCCGGTTCACGACAATGACCGGCCGCGGGCCATTGGGCACCGGCCGCTGCACCAGGTGCGGCCGGAGGATCGGGTGGTACCCGCGCGGCGCAAAGCCGATGTTCGGTCCAATGTAGCCGGCGCCCCACCACGGGTTGCAGGCGCCCGGCGCCCAGCCCCATCCGAACGAGTCGTAGTAGTTCCACAGCCCGCACTGGTAGGGCATGTAGCCCCACGCATAGCAGGAGACCCAGATATAGCCGTAGCCCGGCGTCCACACCCACTGGCCGCACCCGTAGGGGTCCCATCCCGCATTCGCCGCAACATACGGCGACCAGACGTAGCCCTGATCCGGCACGTCGTACCAGTTCCCGTTCGCATTCAGGTCGTTCCACGCCGGGTTTTCACTGTTGACAAAACTGTCGGTCGCCGGCGTCTGGTCGTTGGCCGTGGCCTCAAGCGCCTGGTCGCGGTCGCTGTTCCACTGGTCCCAGGAGTTGGGCTCGACCGACTCCGCCAGATTGTACTGCGATGGATCGTTGGCGTTCAGCGTCACGCTTTCGCCGCCATGGAGGTCGACCGCCATGGCTTCGCCCTCGGTCAGGTGCGCATTGCCCGAAAACACGGCCAGCGTTCCCGGCGGCGTATCCATGTCCACCCGCATCACCGTAAACCCGCCGGCCGTCACCGCGGCGTCGCCGAACTGCACCTGGATCTGGCCCGCCTGGTAGCTTCCCTGGAGCTCGAAGTAGGCCAACCCGCCGTTGAGCTGGATCACCGCACTCCCGTTCGCGCCCTGGCCGCGCAGCACGCTCAGCGTGAGGCCGCTGTCGGGCGCGATGCGCGCCACGCTTCCGTCTTCAAACTGGATTTCGGCCTGGCCATCCTGGCCGGTTGTGACCTGGTAGCCCTCGAACAGCGGCATATTGGCGGCTGCCTGCGTGGTGATTGCCTGGCCGCCCTGTGCGATCTGCACCTGCCCGCTTACGTAACTCAGCCGCACGGCCCGCGCCGCTGGTCCGGTGTCGCCGCTCTGCGCCATGCAGGTCCCGCCCAGAATGAAGGCCCCCAGCACGACTCCCCATGCCGCCCGGCGTCTTCCGGCCCGCTCTTTCCGATTCGTCGTACCCTCCACGTCACTGTCCATGGCGACCTGCCTTCCTGCCGCCCGCGCGGCCCGTCATCATCATAGGCCCGCCGGACAGCGGCACACCTATCGTATGAGACACGTTTTGAGGCCGAAAAGTCGCGCCTTTCCGCCGCGATGCGGGGTTACGACTTCGAGTCCGCCAGCAGTTGCCCGGCGCGCTCCCGCACGTGGTTCAAAACCGCCGGATCGTCGGCCAGGCGCGTGAGAATGCCGCGGATGACGCAAAGCTGCTGGGCCCGCCCATCCTTGGCCGCCTGCACCAGGAAGTCGATCTCGCGGTCCAGCCCCAGCGGGTCGTGCACGAGGAGCAGTTCCAGCCGCTGGCCCTCCATGATAGTTCCCGCCACGGCCACCATCGAGTCCCCCAGGTTCTCAATATCCCTATTCTTCGAGTAATTGAAGCTGCAGGAACCGGCGCCGTCCGGCCCGCTGTACTTGAGGGTCTTGGTGCCCTGAAAGGCCACCTTCAGACGGCTCTCGCACGGTTCGTTGAAGAGCTTCTGCTGGCGCGCCACCGCGAAGACGTGCTCGGCAAACTCCTTGCTCAACTGGATATCGCGGTCCACGCCCATCGCCACGATGTCCGAGTCGTCTGCCCCCATGCCCTTGCCGCCGCCGGCCACGAAGTGCCCGCTGCCATCCGGGTGCAGTGTCAGGGTCCAGTGCGAAGGAGAAAGTCCCGGATTGAGAAAGTCCACCTCGATCGTCGCCGCCGCCCCGGTTGTGCTCTGCGCCGGCGCGACGGCGGCCTGTGCTATCAGCGTGAGTGCCGCCGCCATCGAAGCTGCCCATGCCCGTTTCATCGCGCCTCCTGTAGCATTGTGGTCTGTGCCGTGTGAATATGGCAGATGGCGATCGCCAGTGCGTCGGCGGCATCGGACGGCTGGGGCAGCTCCGCGAGTCCCAGCAGCCGCGCCACCATGAACTGCACCTGTTCTTTCTTTGCCAGCCCGTAGCCCACCACGCTCGATTTGATCCGGAGCGGCGCGTACTCCGCGACGGCAATCCCCTGCCGCGCCGAGGCCAGCAGCGCCACGCCCCGCACCTGCCCCAGCTTCAGCGCCGACTTGGCGTTCACCGAGTAGAACACCTCTTCGATCGCCACCGTGTCCGGCCGCCAGCGTTCGAGCTGCTCGCTCAACTCCCGGTACACCTGGTCGAGCCGCTCCGGAAGCGGACGGTTCCTGGCCAGGCGAATCGCGCCCATCGTCACCGCGATCAGCTGCGGCTCTCGGCCCGCGTCGCTGGTCTCCACGACGCCGAACCCCGTCACCTCGGTCCCGCAGTCCACTCCAAAGACGCGCATTTGGTCCAAGTGTACCGCAGGTTTGGGCGAGGCTCTCCGGGTGGTCGAGGGGCCGTTTGAAGGGTACGGCCTTTAGCCTCGACATTACCGATCCGGAAAGACAAGGGCTTTACGGCAAAACCAGGGTTTGAACCATTGCGGCCACAATCGAGCCCTCCTACATCAGCCGCCTGCGCACCAGGTCGAGCGCCTGCTGCGCCGCGTACTCGCGAATGCGCTGCCGGTCGCCGCGATAGGTCCGCGAGAGCACTTCGGTCTTCTGCGCGTCGGAGACGCCGATATGCACCAGGCCCACCGGCTTGGTCTCGGTTCCCCCTGTGGGCCCGGCGATTCCCGTGACGCCGACTCCCACCGTCGCGCCCGTGCGCTGCCTTATCCCGCGCGCCAGGGCGTCGGCCACCTGCACGGAGACCGCGCCGTGCTGGGCGATCAGCTCCGCCGGTACATCGGCGAAGGCGGTCTTCAGCTCGTCCGAGTAGACCACCGCGCCGCCCACGAACGAACGCGAGGCGCCCGGCACCGAGGTGACCCGCTGCGCGATCAGCCCGCCGGTGCAACTCTCGGCGACCGCCAGCGTCGCCTGGCGCAGGCCGAGATAGAAAAGAACGATCTGCTCGAGCGACTCTCCCTGCGAGGAGTAGAGCCACTCTTCGAGAGCCTCTTCCATGCGCCCCGCCAGCTCGTCCACGCGCTGCTGCGCCGCTTCGAGCGTGGGCTTGGAGCAGAGCAGGATGAGCTGGATGTCGCCGGCGTGGGCCAGGATCGTGGTTTCCACGTCGGTGTAGGTGGTGTAGATGGGCGCCAGCAGCTTGTCAGCCTGCGACTCCGGCAGCATGGCCGCGCGCAGCGTGCGCCGGGCGATGGCGCGGGGGGGAAGGATCTCGCGCAGCCGCGGCAGGCACTCGGCGTCGAATATCGGCCGGCACTCGTGCGGGGGGCCGGGAATCAGCATGATCAGCTTGCGGTAGCCGGCGAAGGTCAGGTCCAGCCATTGGCCGGGCGCGCTGCCCAGCGCGTTGGGCAGCACCGTCGCCCCTTCGAGGATCTCCGCCTGCTTGAGGTTGTTCTGCGGCATGGCGATGCGCCAGCTCGCAGCCCGCGCGTGCAGCGCCGCCACCAGCGCGCCGTCGCGGCGCAGCGTGAGCGAAAGCGCCTCGGCCACGGCCTCCCGCGTCAGATCGTCTTCGGTCGGCCCCAGCCCCCCCATCAGCACCAGCACGTCGGCCCGCTCCAGCCCCGTGCGGATCACCCGGACCAGGTCCTTCTGCCGGTCGCCGACGATGGTCTTGAAGACCACGGTGACGCCGATCTCGTTCAGCTTTTCAGTGATGTGGAGCGAGTTCGTGTCCTGGCGGAACGGGGTGAGCATCTCGGAGCCGACGGCGATGATCTCGGATTTCATGAAGGTCAGCTGCTGGCTCCCGGCTTCTCGCCTCTGGCTCAAAGTTGTTGCGTGCGTCTCGACCACCCCGCCCCCGGCCAGCTCGCCCGAACGGAAGAGTCGTCTGCATCCTTCCCTGGGAGCGAAGAGACCGATGCTCAGACCGAATTCGATGCCCGCGATCAGCCGGCCAAGAGCCTGGAGCTCGAAACTGACCGCTAAAACAGCTCCAGCCCTTCCACGCCCAAGTCCACATCATAAACGGTGCCGGTCTGGCCCTCGTTGGTGGTCAGGACCGCCGCTCCCAGGGGAGAAAACGCGATGCCCACGAGGTTGGCGCCCGCCAGCGCCAGCGATGCCTCGCCCCTGGCCGTGACCCGGACAATGCCGCGCTGTCCGCGCAGGCAGGCGGCCACATAGACGTCGCCCTCGCTGGAGATGGCCAGCCCCTGCGGACGCCCCAGGCCACGGAACCAGACCCGCAGGTCGCCATTCGGCTCCACAATCCAGATCGCCTCGTTCGACGAGAGCGTCGGGCTTGCGACAAAGAGCTGCCCCTTGGCGTTCACTGCCATGTGATAGGCGGCGACGCTTGGCTCCAGCGTGGCATGCACGAAGATCTGCCGCGCCGGATTGATCTTGAAGATGGTCCCGCTGCGATCGCCGACAAACAGGTTGCCGCCGGCGTCGAAGGCGGCGCCGGTCGCGACACCCATACCTTCGGCGTACACAGTGAACTCGCCCGCCGGATCCACGCGATACACGTTGCCTTCCGCCCGCGAGGTCACAAAGAGATCCCCCTCGGGATTGAAGGCCAGTCCGGTCGGGTTCAGAATGCCGGTCACGAACGGCGTAGCGCGTCCGTCCGGGCTTACCCGCATCACCGAGACCGGCGTCTGCTTGCCGCGCGAGCCGGAGATCGTCGCGTAGATCATCCCCGAGCGGCTGACGGCCGGGCTGGTCACCGGGTGCAGCCCCGCCGTGAGCTGCCGCGCCACCCTCAGCGGAACCGCGTTGCTGGCGCCTGCCGGGCTGCGCACCTCGATCATCCCCGTGGACGCATCATCGGGCACGCGAAAGGCCAGCCGCGAAGGCCGGCTCATCAGAATATGCGCGGCCTGCCCGTCGACGAGCACCGCCGGCGGCCCGAAGGCGTGCGGCCCCAGGTTGATCCCGGCCAGCTCCACCTCGCCGCCGGGCAGCGCCGCGGCGGGTCTCACGTCGTCGATGCGCGGGGTGGGCAGAGTTGCTGAAGCGGACTGTGAGGTCGTGCGCGGCATTTCAAATCCAGTGACGCAAGAGAACTCCTACACCCAAAGCATACAGCCCTGCGGCCACATCGTCGAAGACGATGCCCCAGCCCTCGGGGAGACGTTCGAGCTGCCGCGCCGGAAAGGGTTTGACGATATCGAAGATCCGGAAGAGCACCAGCGCCATCAGCCCGTGGCGCCAGTCCACCGGGCAGCCGAGCAGCGCGATCCATTGCCCGGCAACCTCGTCGATTACGACAAATCCGGGGTCCTCGCGCCCTGAGGCTCGCGCGGCCACGGTGGCTGCCGGGATTCCCACTCCAACCGCCAGCCCGATCCCCATCAACAGCATCCCGGACAGGATCCAGGCGGGCGGATGGAGTCCCCATCCCACCAGCCCCCAAAGCAGCACGGCCGCCACCGAACCCCACGTTCCCGGGCCGGGCTTGAGCCGGCCCGCGCCGAAAAAGGTAGCCACGGCGAAGGCGCACCCCAGCAGCGCGCGCGGAACCGGAAGGGGCTTGGCAGGGCCTTCCGCGGGCTCAGTCTTCATGCGAGCCCCTGCGGTCCGCGCCGGAGGCGCCCAGGTCTTCGAGCACCTCGGGATCGAGAACCGGCGAGCTGATCTTGTACACCCCCGAGGCCCACTTGCCCAGGTCGATCTTGCGGCAGCGGTCGCTGCAGAAAGGAAAATCCTCATCTGCGGGTTGAACTAACATGCTGCAAGTGGGGCAGCGAAACACTTTAGCGGATTTCTTCTTGGCTGGCATCGAATCGCCCTTCATTCTTCCTCGTTCAACCTCACTATGGTACAGCGGACCTTCGCTGCGGGCACGACGCCAAAGCCCCCGAAATTGCCGGAGGCTGCCGGTTGCGCTGCGGTGCGAAAATCGATTCCGGGAGGACCGCATGACCGCCGAGGCATTCCGGACTTCACTGACCGCTGCCGAGCCGCCCGCCGGCCTGAACGCCCCGCTCGCCGCCCTCTGGTGGGATGCCAAAGGCGACTGGAGCCGCGCTCACGAACTGGTCGACGACCTGGAGACGCGCGAAGCCATGGCCGTTCACGCCTACCTGCACCGCAAGGAGGGCGAGGCCTGGAACGCCGACTACTGGTACTCCCGCGCCGGCCGCGCCTTTCATCGCCCCAGCCTTGAGGCCGAGTGGGAGGCGCTGGTGGATGGATTGATCGCCGGAAGATGACGGGCGCCGCGCTCCGTATACGGCATCGCAAGCGAGCCTGTTGGGTTTGATGAGATTGGGAGCGGATTTCATATTTCGAAATCTATCTCACGATCCGGTATAGTCTGCCCTCCCTGTGCCTCACATCACAGCACATCACTGCCTCGAAGATGAGACTCTCCGTAGCGGCTCGATTCTCCCAGCCGCACGCATGAGGCAAAGCGAATGAGTGAGCACAAGACTGTGATTCTGGACGGCAACGAGGCGGCTGCCTCTGTCGCCTACCGTCTCTCCGAAGTCGTCGCCATCTACCCCATCACCCCCTCGTCGCCCATGGCCGAGTGGGCCGATCAGTGGCGCTCGGAAGGGAAGAAGAATATCTGGGGCGCGGTGCCCATCGTGGAAGAGTTGCAGAGCGAGGGCGGGGCCGCGGGCGCGCTCCACGGCGCGCTGCAGGCAGGTGCCTTTGCGACCACGTTTACGGCCTCGCAGGGCCTGCTGCTGATGATCCCCAACATGTTCAAGATCGCCGGCGAGCTGACCTCGGCCACCATGCATGTCTCCGCCCGCACCCTGGCCACGCACGCTCTCTCCATCTTCGGCGACCACTCCGACGTAATGGCCTGCCGCGCCACCGGATGGGCGATGCTGGCTTCGAACTCCGTGCAGGAGGCTGCCGACCTGGCTCTGGTGGCGCAGATCGCCACCCTCGAGTCGCGTATCCCCTTCATCCACTTCTTTGACGGCTTCCGCACCTCGCATGAAGTGCAGAAGATCGAGCCCATCGCCGACGAGACCATCCGCGCCCTGCTCGACGACAAGTACATCATCGAGTTCCGCAAGAGCGCCCTCAGCCCGGACCGCCCGCGCATTCGCGGCACGGCCCAAAACCCCGACGTCTTCTTCCAGGCCCGCGAGGCCTGCACGCCCTATCACGCGGCCGTCCCCGGCATCGTGCAGTCGGTGATGGACCGGGTAGCGAAGCAGATCGGCCGCGCCTACCATCTCTTCGACTACTACGGTGCGCCGGATGCCGAGCGCGTCGTCGTGATCATGGGCTCGGGCGCCGAAGCTGCGGAAGAAGCCGTGGATGCGCTGACCAGGAACGGAGAGAAGGTGGGCCTGCTGAAAGTGCGCCTCTACCGGCCGTTCGATTCTGCCGCCTTCATTCGCTCTCTGCCTGTTTCTGTAAAGTCCATTGCCGTGCTCGACCGCTGCAAGGAGCCCGGCGCCGCCGGCGAGCCGCTCTACCAGGACATCGTGACGGTGCTCGCCGAGAACGCCGGTTCGCTGCCCTTTGCCGCCACTCCCAGGGTGATCGGCGGCCGCTACGGCCTTTCCTCGAAAGAGTTCACGCCGGCCATGGTCAAAGGCATCTTTGACGAGCTGGCAAAGCCCTCCCCCAAGAACCACTTCACCATCGGCATCGACGACGACGTGAGCCACACCAGCCTGGCCTACGATCCCAGGTTCTCCACCGAGGACCCCAGGACCGTGCGCGCCCTCTTCTACGGCCTCGGCTCCGACGGCACCGTGGGCGCCAACAAAAACTCCATCAAGATCATCGGCAGCAACACGCCCAACTACGCGCAGGGCTACTTTGTCTACGACTCCAAGAAGTCCGGGTCGATGACCACCTCGCACCTGCGCTTCGGTCCCAATCCCATCCGCTCGAGCTACCTGATCACGCAGGCCAGTTTCGTCGCCTGCCACAACTTCAGCTTCCTCGAGAAGATGAATGTGCTGGAAGCGGCCATGCCCGGCGCGGTCTTCCTGCTTAACTCGCCATACTCCGCCGCCGAGGTCTGGGAGAAGCTGCCGAAGACCCTGCAGCAGGCGATGGTCGCCAAGAAGATCGAGTTTTACGTGATCGACGGCTACAAGGTGGCGCGCGAAGCGGGCATGGGCACGCGCATCAACACCATCATGCAGACCTGCTTCTTCGCCATCAGCGGCGTGCTGCCGCGCGAGGAGGCCATCGCCCAGATCAAGAAGGCCATCGAGAAGACCTACGGCAAGCGCGGCGAGGCGGTCGTCCAGAAGAACTTCGCCGCCGTGGACCACGCGCTGGCGCATCTCGAGAAAGTAGAGCTGCCGGCGGCTGCTGCATCAGAGTTCGACCTGGTTCCGGCCATCTCCGCCGAGGCTCCCAGGTTCGTGCACGACGTGCTGGGCCAGGTCGCCGCGGGCCAGGGCGATTTGCTGCCGGTGAGCGCCATTCCCGCGGGCGGAGCCTTCCCCACCGGCACCGCACAGTGGGAGAAGCGCAACATCGCGCAGTTCATCCCCGTCTGGGACGAGGAGCTCTGCATCCAGTGCGGCAAGTGCGTGATGGTCTGCCCGCACGCGGTCATCCGCTCCAAGGTTTACGCGGCGCCTCTCGGCGATAAGGCGCCGGCCACACTCAAGTGGGCCAGGCCCAAGTGGAAGGGCATGGAGCAGGAGCGCTACACGCTGCAGGTGGCGCCCGAGGATTGCACCGGCTGCGCCGTCTGCGTCGAGGTCTGCCCCGTGAAGAGCAAGAGCGACGCCGGCCACAAGGCCATCAACATGGCGCCGCAGGCTCCGCTGCGCGCCCCCGAGCGAGAGAACTGGGAGTTTTTCCTCTCGCTGCCCGAAGTAGACCGCGCCAGGCTCTCGCACTCGCAGGTCAAGGACCTGCAACTGCTCCAACCGCTCTTCGAGTTCTCCGGCGCCTGCGCCGGCTGCGGCGAGACCGCCTACATCAAACTGCTCACCCAGCTCTTCGGCGACCGGCTCTACATCGCCAACGCCACGGGCTGCTCGTCGATCTATGGCGGCAACCTGCCCACCACCCCGTATACCAGCAACGCCGAGGGCCGCGGGCCCACCTGGGCGAACTCGCTCTTTGAAGACAACGCCGAGTTTGGCTTCGGCATGAGGACCGCCCTCGACCAGCAGAAGCAGTTTGCGGAGCTGCTGGTGGCGCGGCTGGCCAGGGAGATCGGCGTGGAGCTGGCCGCCGAACTAGTGGATGCGCCGCAGAGGAACGAAGCCGACATCGACCGGCAGCGCCAGCGCGTGAGCCTGCTGCGCGCAAGGCTGGCCGGCATCGACAGCTCCGACGCGCGCAACCTGCTGGCCATCGCCGACACGCTGGTCCGCAAGAGCGTCTGGATCCTGGGCGGCGACGGATGGGCCTTCGACATCGGCTTCGGCGGATTGGACCACGTCCTCGGCTCCGGCAAGAACGTCAACGTGCTGGTGCTCGACACCGAGGTCTACTCGAACACCGGCGGCCAGGCCTCCAAGGCCACGCCGCGCGGCGCGGTGGCCAAGTTCGCCGCCAGCGGCAAGTACAACAGCAGAAAAGATCTGGCCATGGAGGCGGTGAGCTACGGCTCGGTCTACGTGGCCCAGGTAGCGATGGGCGGCAACGATACCCACGTGATCAAGGCCTTCCAGGAGGCCGAGGCCCACGAGGGGCCGTCGCTCATCATCGCCTACGCAAGCTGCATCGCCCACGGCTACGACCTGGTGCACGGCCTCGAGCAGCAGAAGCTCGCCGTGCAGTCCGGCTACTGGCCGCTGATGCGCTACAACCCGGGGCTGCGCGAGCAGGGCAAGAATCCCTTCCAGCTCGACTCCAAGGCGCCCGCGATCCGCCTCAAGGACTACGCCTACCGCGAGGCGCGGTATACGATGCTGGCGCGCGGCAACCCGGAGATGGCGGCCCATCTCTTGAAGGAAGCGCAGGACGACGTCGAGCGCCAGTGGCGCGTCTACTCGGCGCGGGCCGCCATGCCCGGCCGCGGCGAGACGCCCAACATCGCGCCCGCGGAGAAAGCAGAAGCCAGGCCTGAGGAGAAGCTGGCGGCTACGACCGCCGGAGGTGAGGAATGACCGATCTTTCCATGCAGTATCTCGGCATGAAGCTGAAGGGGCCCATCGTGGTCGCCTCCACACCACTGTCCGAGTCCATCGATAACATTCGCCGCATGGAAGATGCCGGCGCGTCGGCGATCGTACTCACCTCGCTCTTCGAGGAGCAGTTGGCCCTCGAGTCCCGCGCGCTTGACGAAGATCTGTCCCGCGGCACCGAGTCTTACGCGGAGTCGCTCGACTATCTCCCCGACCTGAGCGACTACCGCATGACCCAGGACGGGTATCTCGAGCATCTGCGTCAGGCGCGCGAGGCCGTCGATATTCCCATCATCGGCAGCCTCAACGGCGCCACCAGCGGCGGCTGGGTCCGCTTCGCGCAGGAGATGGAGCAGGCCGGCGCCAGCGCCATTGAGCTGAACACCTACGCGCTGGCCACCGACCGCAGCCAGACCTCTGCCGAGATCGAGCTGCAACTGCTCGATCTGGTCGGCCAGGTCTGCAGCGCGGTCTCGATCCCCGTCGCCGTGAAGCTCTCGCAGTCTTTCACCAGCATTCCTCACCTTTGTGCGCGGCTTGAGGACGCGGGCGCGCGCGGCGTCTCGCTCTTCAACCGCTTCTACCAGCCCGACTTCGATATCGAGACGCTGGAGGTGCGGCCCACGCTGCACTTCTCTACGCCCTCGGAGCTGCTGCCGCGGCTGCACTGGGCCGCGATTCTTTATGGCCACCTGAAGTCCGACATCGCCATCACCGGCGGCGTCCACTCGGCCGAGGACGTGCTCAAAGCCATTATGGCCGGCGCCAGCGTCGCCATGATGGTCTCGGCCCTGCACATCCACGGCATCGACCACATCGGCCGCGTGCTCGCCGATCTCCGCTATTGGCTCGAAAAGCACGAGTACACCTCGCTGGCTGAGACCCGCGGCTGCCTCAGCCGGCGCTCCGTGCCCGACACCTCGCCCTACGATCGCGGAAACTACATCAAAACCCTCAGCTCCTACAGCCTGCGGCAGACCGTGGCGGCGTTCTAGAGGCTGTTATTAACTTTCCCGCGGCCGGCGCCGGGCGCCCATTTTGCTCAGTTCTAGGAGCGAGGAGCGACGGATACCGGGTTGGAGTGACCCCCAAAAGTGAGACAGCCTAAAATGGGCCCGCGTTGCAGGGAATGGAGAACTGCATATGTCGAAGCAGGGGGTGGGTTGGCGTTCGGCGTCGTTTCGGGAGATGGCGT